>Ga0209573_1000832_pt1 | contig 55361 bp, 46 predicted proteins | sample TNRBio252014_DNA_FD_185870 | JGI IMG/M metagenome (GOLD analysis project Ga0209573, IMG submission 185870) | Wastewater treatment Type I Accumulibacter community from EBPR Bioreactor in Madison, WI, USA - TNR Reactor_6/25/2014_ DNA (SPAdes)... | ecosystem: Engineered > Bioreactor > EBPR >...
TTTAAAATTATAACCGCACTTTTTCATGAAAAAGTCGATTTTTGCATGTCTATAAATATATTAACGAAATGCTAACCGCTTTATTAGCAAATATTTAGGAAAAATTTAAAATCTTAGACAGGCTCTATATAGGGGGGTGTCGGGTATATGATATAACCAAAGAAACATCATACGGTGAACACACCCATCTAAGATAGATTTTGTTGAACCCCTATCAAGATTTGATGTTGCATATATAAAAAACAACATCGTTCCTTACGGAGCGACATTGATTGCACTCTCTGATGAGACATGGAATTCTTCGGCTTGTATCTGGATGAGCGATTATTGGGATGCGATCGCAGACCTCTGGACAGCAGAAGAAGGACAAAACGACCTTGTTCTGAGACTTAAATTCACTATTCCTAAGGCAAAGTGTTCGAGAATCACTTTAAATTTTGTGTCAACATAGTAGAATAAATCCCAATCCCAAAATCGTTGCAAAAGACCCATAAACAGATTGTGCTTTTTAACTCGGCGTTAAATCAAATAAGCATCAATAGGTAAAAACATAAGTGAAAAACAAGATAGCATTTATATCTGATATACATTCCAATCTTTCTGCTTTTGAAGCAGTGCTTATCGATGTCGAAAAAAACAATATTGATGAGGTGTACTTCTTGGGAGATATTGTTGGTTACGGGCCAATGCCAAATGAATGTATAGAGCTTTTACAAAAGGTGTGTAAAAAAGAAAATTGCATAATAGGCAATCATGATCATGCATTTCTAAATGGAGCAATAGGCTGGGATTCAGCATTACGCGCTCGAAAAGTTATTGAATGGACACAAAGTATAGTCACCCAAAAAAATAGGGCTTTTGTAGAGCAATTTGTTACACATATTGTAAAAGATAATTTATTACTTGTTCATGGCAGTCCAAGAGACTATACTTTTGAATATTTAAACTACCATAGTGCTTCAAGCGATAATTCTTTTAATAATTATGATAAAGAAAAAGAAATATTCAAAAAGCTTGAAAATATTTGCATAAATGGTCATACTCACCAACCTGGTGTTTATTCAGAAAGTCACAACGATTGGTTTTGCCCAAAAGAAATTAATTATATATATCCTATTACCAAAGAGAAAGCAATTATAAATGTTGGAAGTGTTGGTCAGCCAAGAGATAAAGACACTAGAGCATGCTATTGCATTTTTGATGGGTCATCATTTATTTGGCGAAGAGTTGAATATGACATACTTAAGACGATAAACCAAATTAAGGCGAACGATCAGATTGATGATTTCATGGGGCATCGTCTTTTAGCAGGCCAATAAGAATTGCTTTTAAATATCAATTTCGAAGTATTATCGTGTTTTTGATTTCTTCTTCCTTTAAATTCCAATTCAGCGCATACTATCGTTTTGCCATTCTCTGCGTGTGCACAAGCCATTGGGCTTTAGGCTTTACTGCGAGCTAGAATTTCATTATCTTTAGGTTCGTTTTCCGTACTTAAAAAATATTTCTTAATTTCCGTAATTGAAAGCCATACCAACGCAAAACGCCCTCCGAAAGATTCAATAATTTAGATGTTTCATAAACAAAGTGTTCAACAATCACTTTAAATTTTGTATCAACTCAGTACAATAAACGCCAATCACAAAATCGTTACAAAAGACCAACAAACAGCGCGAGAGATTAAACTAGGCGTTATTTGTCCAAAACTATACAAGATATTAGGTGCATGTTAAAACACATAAGAATCATTTGTTTTATTCTGCATTCAATACTTGTACTAATGATATCTAACTATATAAGCCAAAATAGCGATAACCCTGATGTCGCAATATTATGGGGAATTTTCACTTTCTTAGATTTTCCTGTTTCATTTTTCGCAATACTTATTATTGAAACTAGCAATCGAGTATATGAAAACATGATAGCATTTTGGTATTTTTTAATTGTTGGTGGTGTGTGGTGGTATTTTTTTTCAGGGCTTATATGTAAAACAACTTCTTCTTTGTTTTTTAAAAAGAAAAGTGAAGATCATGTATAAAGTCAATTAAAAAACGCTGCACAGGATACTACCCACTCATCAGCTCAATTTTAATTTTAAAAGTAAAGCTATAAACAAAGAAATTAGATTAGCCTGCCACCTAGAAAGCATAGTTTTAGGATGTAGAAAATTTTGCACTCCTGAATGTTGCGGTAAAAAGGCTTTTGATTTTTCACCTATTCCTTTTGCTTCTAGTATTTCAGTTGGTGGCGAAACACTAAATATAAAACTTAATGAGATTTTATCAGAGCTAGATTGCCTTATAAAATTTGCGTCAACAATGTTTGAATCCGAAAATGACTATGTTTATATTACTAGCATAAAAGATTCATTTACCAAACTAGAGATTGAAGAATTTGCAAATAAAATTCGCAAATCGCTAAAGTTAGCGCCACAAATTTTACAGTTTTCAAAAAGTTTAACTAAAAAAGCTACCTAGGAGTTATGATTCTTAAAATTGGCTAAAAATGTCAACTCATATTAAAAAGTACAAATCTAAAAATGCTGCAAGGGGGCTTCGCACCTATGAGTTCGTAGACATTTTTCTCTAATTCTTTGATTTTCTTTTTCATTGCTTTTCAGTGTGTTGTTGTTTGCATCGTGCTCACAACCCTTCGGGCTCTCCGCTTCGCTACGAGCTAAGCTCTTGCCATCCATGGCTTCGCTTTCCGTGGTTGAAATGTTTTTCTTCTCATCCGTCAGTCGCAAAAATGCCATACAAGTCTACCTCTATGACAATATCAACAAAGAGATTATAGTTTTTCAATATTCCTAAGGCAAAGGGATCAACAATCACTTTAAATTTTATGCCCTCGTTGTACAATCAGCAAAACATCCAAACAGAAGGCTTTAGGCAAAGCTCAGAATAAAAATAGGAGTATCCGACATTATGGAATTTATACCAGCAGGTGAAATCATCGGTAATGACCATCAAGTTCGTACAGTTGCAATCGCATTAAATCCGCATATACCTGGTGGGGAGTACCGTTTTATTGACACATATTGTTCCGAATCAGGGTGCGACTGTCGCAAGTCTATGATTCAGGTATTACACAATGATAAATTGGTTTCGATTATAAATTACGGTTGGGAATCAGCTGCTTTTTATAAGAACTGGATGAAGAGTGATGAAAATGACGCTACCATGCCTAGCATGACTGGCGCCAGTGTTGATATATCAAGCCCAAATCTTGTCGACCCAGCAGGCGTGCTTTCTTTATTTAACGCCCTCCTTGACGATAATTGGGCTGCTAAATTTAAACTTCACTATAAAAAGTTCAAATCTGTTATTAATAAAAGAAGCAAGTAAGTCGCATTACAAATCATGATCAGAAGGCATCATTTTGTTGTTTCTATCGTCCTCACAAATCTGTGAGCGCTAAGCTCTAAATTTTCGCCATTTCTGTCATCGTTTTTAGTGGCAATTTCTTTCTTCTAGAAGTGTAGCGCTTATACACGCCTCTACAATATAGTTACAGCTTTTGAAGCACTCATAATGAGGAATGCCCCTACAATATTTTTACCGTTTGGTTTATAAAAACAGCTCCTTGTTTGAGGCAAATTATGCGAAAATGGATTTTCACGGAGAATTAAAACCAATCCAATTAATTGTTAACTTTTGGAAAAACATTTAACCGCAGAAAGCACTGAAAATAAAGATTTTTTATATTTTGTACTAAATTTATCACGATTTAATTCACTTTTTGTTTTAGCGATCAGCGGCTTCTTGTTCGGCTTCGTGCCCTCAACTTTGGGGGCTCTATGCATCGCCATGAGCTAAACTCTTGTCATCCCTTAATTTTAAATGGCTAAAGGGTAATTTTATATTTCTATTATTTAAGGATGCCCAATCAAAATATTCCTAAAAGATTCAACTTTTCACCTTTTTTAAGACAAACCCCAACAAGTATTTCAAATATATGACAGACAAAGTACAATCATCCTAAAAAGCAAAGATATTAGACGAGTAATATGTCAAGCCCTAAATTAATACTTTTTGTGAGTTTTAGATAGTAAATCATGAGAATCCTATATCCGTTTAACCCGAGCAACAACAGTGAGGCAGACGAACCATACCAAGAAGAATTTTTGTTTGTCAAAAGTAAAGGTGGCGAATGTTCACTTTTTGATTTTGATGCACTTGAATTTGATGAATTTAAACCTAAACCTACTTTTTCACAAGAAGAAAAGGTTCTTTATCGTGGATGGATGTTATCTCCAGATAAATATAAAAAACTCATTAACCATATTCGACGCCGCGGCGGTGTTCCGGTAACAGATCACGAAAGGTATGTAAATTGCCACCACATTTCTGAATGGTACGATGCATGCAAGGAATTTACACCTGAAACAAAGCTTTTTCAAAATGACGAAAATTTAGTTGTATTAGCTAAACAGCTTAATTGGCCAAAGTATTTTGTAAAAGATTTTGTGAAGTCAAACTCAACAGAACGAGGGTCGATCGCTGATTCTGCGGAAGAAGTTGTCGAAATTATAAAATTAATTGAAAAGTATCGTGGCTCAATCGAAGGAGGTATCGCGTTACGAGCTGTTGAGAATTATCTAAAAAATACTGAGGTTCGGTATTTTATATGTAACGGGAAAGTATATAGCTCTGGTATAAAACCGCCAAACTGGGTAGAGGAAATCGCCAAACGAATTAAATCACCATTTTTTTCAGTTGATGTGATTCAAAGAGCTGATGGCATGTTTCGATTAGTTGAGCTTGGTGATGGCCAAGTATCAGACAAGAAATCTTGGACAGTTGATGCGTTTGCAACAATGTTGCTGGAAAACTCTTAATTATTTCCTTTTTTGGTAGAATACGGTTGCAAAACACCACAATGCTGTGACCAAGAGCTGAAAATTTAACAAGAAAATTACCTAGAAACATTCGCTTACTTTATATCTATAAACAGCGAACAATCAATAGCAACTATGCATACTTTTTTGGAGCATGCCACTTTCTGTTTTGGTCAAAGCAATTCTTTTGCTAGTAAAATGACCGGATAGATTTTTAAGCCTTTAGCGGGTAATGGCTCTAGCTCTTGTGTTTTATTAACTCTATTTCAATACGCCTTGTAGCAATTTTTTACAAATCTGATTACAAAAAGTTACAGTATTTCGTAAAATCTAAGGGAAAACATACTTGAATCATTTCAAAACTTCAGTTTTTTTCTTACAATATATGTAAAACCTCGGTGCTGCACTTGAATTTTATTATTGTGCGGCAAGTGAACTTAGCTTTAAATTAAACAATTTATGAGACCCATTAAAACTCTTTTTATTATACTGGTTATTTCGTGCCTTATTGTTGGGTATTATATCTACTTAAATGGCCAAAGAAACCTTACACTAAAAGTAAATGGTGCAATTGTTGTTCCAGAAGAACTAGTTTTTACTCCAGAAACGACTCAATATTCAATTAATAAACAAGGGCAAATAATCTTTAACTTTTATGACTCCCAAGCTAAACATTTTGAGTGTTTGTTAAATAAAAAAAGTTATTCTGGGTGGATAACGCCTGAGATCAATGCTATTATTAATTATAAAAACGACAAAGTTGCTTCTAGTGAAAGCGTGAGTTTAATCCTACCATTCTACACGGCAAAGAATCGTTACACTTCAAATGAAGAGATGGTATTCATTTTATTACGCCATATAAGGTTGGTATTGTGACAAAATAGTAATAAGCATTAAATTAGGTGGTCTGGTTAAGTCTTACCGTAAATCGCGAGTATACTATTATATGAAAAAAAAGAAAAAGCTTAAAAGATTTTCAATCATTATTTTAGGGATTTGGCTGATATTGTTTTTGGCAAGATTTAGTTTTAGCAAAATTGATTACGCCAGAGTTGATAATGGAAAAAACCCAATATTTAATTACGATGCTTTATACTATAATGATGGAGGAACAGAGGTCTACTATTGTTTTGGTTATTCTTTAACTAGGTTTTATCGAGTACGAGTTGAAAACGACTTACCCGTTGGGTATGATAAAGGACCAATTATTGAATACAAAATGAATTGGCTTTTCTTTCCACTAGAAAACAAAAAAAATATAAAATTTATCCCCAATAATAAAACTTATATACACTCAACTGAGGAATAAAATTTGAATTGGTGCGGTACAGGCAAACCAAGCATTGTGATCCCAATTATTGTCAAAGAGAAACATGCCATTTCATATAGATTTCATGATCTAAAGTCGATTAAATCTTTTTACAGAGAAGATTAAATTCATTCCGTTTCTTGCTTAGAGCCACATTTAAATTACCCAAGGTAAAACAAATGAATTAGAAATGAATGCTCAACCAGGCTTGATGCGCCAAAATGTTTCATGTATTTCTCGATTTCTAGTAAAATACATTCAACAATCGTTTTAAATTTTGCATGCTTGTTGTACAATCAAAGATCAACAACAAGACAGAGAGTTGATCGATAGTCAGTTTTGATTGATTCAATGTTTCTTTTTTATAAGGTATATTTTATGCACAAGTTATTTCTTCAATTGATGATTGTAATATTTATATCAACAGCATGTATTTCAAATCCCTCAGATAAAAGCCAATCAGGCAACTTTGAAATAATCGTTACACCTCTGGAAGTTGAGGGGCAACCTATTTTCCCATCCGTTTATATAAATGGTAAATTTATAGGAAATGCCTCAAAAAATAAACCCGTGCTTTATTTAAACAAAGGCAAACATGAAATTAAAGTTGAAGCGAAAGGCTTTAAAACTTACCAACAAACAGTTCAAATATTGGGTCCTCAAAGCATGCAGATTATAACCGTGGTGTTAGAAAAATAACAATTAAACTAAACCCCCACTTAAAGCGAGTTAAACACAAGCTTAATTGCAAAATTAACCAAATATCTAAATCAGAGTTCAGGGGCAGAAGAATTTACCCAAAGGACAAAGGCTATCTAAAAATGAAATCACAAAAAGAACAAAGCAAATTTCTTAGCTTGGTACTGCGCCATCAACCAGAAGCTATAGGCCTTACACTAAGTAGTGATGGATGGGCAGATATAAACGAATTAATCACCAAATCCAATAGACATGGCTTTGCCTTTTCAGTGGAATCCATTGCTGATATTGTAGCCACAAGCGACAAACAAAGGTTTAAGCTATCAGAAGATAAAAAGAAAATAAGAGCAAATCAAGGGCATTCGATTCATGTAGATGTTGGCTTAGCCAAGAAAGCCCCACCAGAAATACTCTTTCATGGAACTGCCACAAGATTTCTTGAGTCTATAAAAAACCAAGGGCTCATTCCTGGAAGTCGCCAATATGTTCACCTTTCAATCGACAAAGAAACAGCCATTAAAGTCGGCAAACGGCATGGAAGCCCAGTTGTTTTTGAAATTAAATCAGGAAAAATGCAAGAGGAAGGTTTCGAGTTCTTTGTATCTGAAAACAATGTTTGGCTTACCAAACATGTTCCGCCTGATTTTATTAACTTCTAAAAAACATTACCCTATATTTTAATAAGCCCTTGCCAAATTAAAATTTCTGTGATACAAACAAATACACCGACAATCTGCTAAACAGAATAAAAAGTCGAGTTTTTCATGTTTGCTATCCGATTAGCCTTGATATTTTTACATCATCAATTCTCGTTTTAAAAAAATCATTTTGATTAATAGTGCTTCTGAGTACAATCACTCATCATAGACAAGTTACTTAGCCTCAATCAGGTATGATGCTGGCAAAGTCAAAGTTTTCTTAATAATCACAACAAAATATTATAATGAATAACGAAACAACTCAAAAAATGACCCGCAATTACATTTGGCTAACATTTTTAATAGTTGTTGGTGGCGCTTTAAGCGCCTTTCTCGCAACGAATACCTTTGATGCAACAGTTTCTCTTTCTGGCATTCTGTGCGTAGGTTTAATCGCAATTGGTCGTCGCGAAGGTTATTTAATTGGTCTTTATAACAGCCTCTCCTACTCGATTATCTCTTACAACAATGCTCTCTTTGGTGAAGTCTATCTCAATCTTTTATTCTTTCTTCCTACTGGAATATTAGGTTTTGTAATGTGGTCTCGCCACATGAGGCAAAACAAAATAGTGGAAATGAGGCATCTTAACTGGGTACAAAGACTGGTGGTAGTAGTCATCTGCATCGCATTCTCATTTGGCCTTGGTCACCTTTTGAAGCAAAACGATCAGCAGAACACACCATTTATTGACGCAACGACCAATGTATTATCGGTTGTAGCAACTTTTCTAATGATGTGGCGATACAAGGAGCAATGGCTTCTATATATTATTATAAACATTATAACCATTGTTATGTGGTATATTCGTTTCAAAGCGGGTGGCGAAGCAGGAGATCTAATGATTCTAATGTGGTCTTTGTTTCTTTTGAATGCTATTTATGGATATTGGAATTGGCATGAAGGCGCTAAACGAAATAGCTTTAAAGAGACAACACAATTTACTTAGGTGTAAAAATGAAACGCGGCTTGACATTAGGCAAATTCGCCCCTTTTCATCGTGGGCATCAGAAGGTTATTGATACCGCTTTAGCAGAGATGGATGAACTCATCGTTATGATTTACGATACAGATGTAATAGAGATTCCGCTCCCAGTTCGTACGAGTTGGGTTCGAAAGCTTTACCCAACCGTTCAGATCATCGAAGCATGGGATGGTCCCCCTGGCTACGGAAACACACCAGAAATTTGTCGTGAACAAGAGGAATACATCCTCAAAAAGCTCAATGGTTTGCGCATTACACATTTTTATTCAAGCGAATTTTATGGAGACCATGTTAGCAAAGCTCTTGGCGCTATCGACCGCAGAGTTGACGAAGGTAGATTGGCCGTACCAATTAGCGGGACAATTCTACGCAACGACTACTTTTCAAACAGGGCATACCTCGACCCTGTGGTTTATAGAGATTTGATTACCAAAGTGTGTTTCATGGGGGCTCCTTCAACGGGCAAGACGACGCTAGCCAGAACAATGGCTGAACGACATAATACAAACTGGATGCAAGAGTATGGTGCTGAATATTGGCTAACTCACCAAAAAGATCGAAGGATCACCCTAAATCAATTTGAAGAAATCGCCCCAGAACACAACCGCAGGGAAAATAGTCTAATACAAGAATCTCGAAAATACCTCTTCTGTGATACTTGCCCAATCACAACTTATGTGTTCGCAAAAGACTACCATGGCATGGCTGGCCCGGTTCTAACCCAACTTGCGCAAGAAGCCGAAAAACAATACGACTTATTCTTCCTTTGCGACACAGATATTCCATATGCAGACACATGGGATCGTAGTGGAGACCAGAAAAGAAAATGGTTTCAACATCAAATTATCAGCGACTTAGCTGAAAGACGATTACCATTCTTCAGAGTCAGCGGTACTATTGAAAAGCGTGCCTCTATGGTAGAGGAAGTGCTTCACAAATACCGAAAATATGGCAATTTGCTCGACATTCGATAAAGTTTGATTTCTTAAGCACGCGATTATATATGTACCGGAACGATTATTTTTTTCTTATCGCAGTTGGCTGTCTATATCGAAAAACAACTGTCGATTACCATAAAAAAGTACCATTTCGACTTCTTAACTTCGCTTTTTTGGGTCACTCACGAGAGGAATGACCCTTCAAGAATTGTATTTTTAATGTCCTGTCTTTGTTCTTTATATTGACGCTTTTGTATTTTTGCAATCACACAGTAAAATACAGCCCTAATGACTTCTTTTGACTCAAAAAAATTTAGCTTTTGGTAAATTCAAAGGTAAACATAAATGACTAAATCTTCGTATATTGGAATCATTGTTTCGACCCTAGTCTACTGGCTATGGGAGTCTCGAGCTACTGGGAATATTCGCGTTGATTTACTACTTATTTATCCTATCTTGTTTTTAGGGTATATCTTTTGGCTTTGGGCCCGTTTTCGATGGTGGTCAGTCATCATAAGCTTTCTTTTTATGGGTTTAAATTTTGGTTTTTTTGTAATTTCGTATTCGTGGTTCGACAAAAGCCCTGGTTGATTTTCGTTGTTATTTGCCTCAGCTCAATAGACTTCGTACACACATGAAGCAAGCAAAAACAAAATGTTGAAGCGGGTGTTTACTGGCACTACCGCAAATTACCAGTTTTGTCCACGCAAGTCTTCAAATACTTTTTGGCATTGCTCTAAATTTTCGCCTACATAAAAAATAGCGGTAATTATTTTTGCGATTTCTGGGTCAGATATCGCAACTAGTCCATTTGTCCACAAGGGAATTTCGCCTTGGCTCATCACCAACGGATATTTTTTTTGCAAGGTGGAAATCAATAAGCTAAAATTTTCAAAGCCTGCTTTTTTTAAATCATTTTTGCCACTTAACAAAAACAATCCAATCTTACCCGTCATTACTTTTTTAGTTAATTCTAAAGCTAACCGCCCCATACTAAATCTGGCGTTAATTTCCACACAGGGCCTCAACCGAATTTCATCATGTAATCGATAAAAGAATGCGTCTATGCATAAAGGGCCATTATAACCATTGGCGATAAATCTTTCACCCGCATATTCTGCAAATTGCCATAAGAGGTCAATTGCGCCCTGTTTTCCGTTTATTTTATTGTATAGAATTTCGGTAATTTCTTCTGGAAATATAGAACCTGGCTTACCCGTTACGGTACCTAAATATTGCCCCTGAAAACTAGTCAGCATTCGTGTAATGCCGACCCTTTTGATTTTACCATCGCGAATATCAATCAAACAAGAGCAATCAGCTACACGATTCAGCCACGGTTCCACCATTAATCGCTCAGATGTTAAGGTTTGCAAACACCAATTTTTATTATTTGGTTTTATCTCTGGCTCAAAATGGCGCACCATACCTTGACCAGCCAGACCAAATTCCGAACGAATCACGACATTGTTGCCAACGCTTTCTCTTAGTTTTAAAATTGCTTTTTCTACTTCTTCGTAATTTACACAAACTTCACCACCCCATTCTGGGTAGTCTTTTTCTATATTTTGTGCTTTAGCAAATTCTTTTAGTAATTCTAAACTTGTAAATTTACTCTGAAATGCTGGTTCTGCAATATTAGGGCAGTAGGAAGCATCTTTTGAAATATTGTTGCACTTTTTTTCTAATGCCTGTATACGAGGCGACCAACCCCAAGGCAAAAACCCTTTGATTTTTCTGCTTGCTATTTGCTTAGGTAAATCAGCCCAATCTTTAACTTCTATATATTGAGGCAAATGAACACCAATGCTTTGAAAATACTTTAAGAAGTTTTTACTAGGTATTCTTTTTAAAGCAACAATATCGCTTGCCACAGAAAAATGAGTCATTACCAAACCTAAGTCGTCTTCCATTTGTTTGAAAATGGCCGTTTTCGTATATTGCCCTTTAACCGCACAATCAGATTCACAATCAGGGTTATAAAACAACACAAATGGCACCCGCCCTTTTGAAAAAGAAAAAAGCCGCATTTCTTCGATGAATTCTTGGCTTAGACCTGCTTTAGAACGCAAAAAATCAAAATAAATCTTACCTTTACCTCGCGCAGGTGTTATCGGGTATGGTAGCAACCTTTGATAAGCTTGCCATTCCGTTTCGCCTTCTGATTTCCATCGATTTAACCAAACAACACCCAACCCTACATGCCCAATCTCATCTTCTAATACTTCCTTCATAATACTGGCACTGGCCACATCACCCATTTGGGTAAAATTATTGTGATACTGCAACGAATAATCTAAATTGGCTTGCTCAAAAGTTAAACACATTTGCACGACATAATCTAAAGGCGACTTTATGTTTTTCATGCTATCCCAAAAATAGGAATTCACACTAATATCACCAAGCGAAACCCCTAATTCTTTCATTCGCATGCGATATAAATTCATATGCTTTTGTTCTTCTTGAATTGTTTTTACAATGCCTTTTTGAAACGATTCTGGTGCTTCTGGAAATTTTAAAAGCGCATAAGCCATTAATTCAATTGCTAATAATTCATGGTTTGCAAAAAAGTGCAAGACCTCACCTCTTTTTACATCATGGTCAAGCTCATGTAAACCTGGAAAATGAGAACTTTTTTCTTTTTTTGGTTGTAGAAAGTCTGGTCTTCCCGGAAAATTAGGGATATCGATTAATGGCGGCACCTCAGTTTGAAAAACCAAGTCATTTAAAGAAATTAATTTATCTTCTAAACGATTACCGAACAATATTTGTTCAGCGGCATCTTTTAAATTCAACCCCACGATATTTCCTTAATACAAGCATAACAATATAATTTCATAGCTTTCTAATTAAACCACGAAACATACAAAACACACGAAAAATTTACTGATTGAATCAAATTATAAAACACATAATTATACCTTTTAAAATTTTGATGCATTACTATTTCTATATTTAATTGTAATGTTACAATCCCAGCTTTCTCAGAAAGGGCTAAATCATGAATAATCAAGTCATAAGCACGATTGAAGCACGCCATTGCAAACGATCGTTTCTAAAAAAAAATGTACCCGTTGAAGTTGTCAAAAAAGTATTAGAATCGGCCTCCAATGCCCCTTCTTCGAAAAACACACAACCTTGGCGCGTGGCTGTACTAACCGGACAAACCTTAAAAAATTTATCTGATGCCATGGTATCAAAATTTGACCAGGCTCAATATGAAAAACCAGACTACCAATATACGACCGACCCTATTTCGGATACTTTTCGAAACAGAGCGCGCGCTTGCGGCTTTGCCCTTTTCGATTTAAAAGGCATCGACCGCAACAATCGCGATCAACGACGCGAACATGATCGACAAAACTTTTTATTTTTTGGGGCACCAATGGAAATTCTTTTTTTTCTACCTAAAAATTCTGAACGAGGCAATTTTCTTGATATGGGGTTTTTTATGCAAAATGTAATGCTCGGCTTATTATCGAACGGCATTTCAAGCTGCCCGCAATTTAGCATTGCAGAATATCCTGATACCATTCGAAAAACCATACAAATAGAACCCGATTGGTGGGTGGTCAGCGGCCTAGCTTGTGGTTATGCTGATGACAACAAAATCAATACATTTATACCTAAACGACTTGAATTAAATGAATATGCTAGTTTTTATGAATAACTAATAGAAGGGCCAAACAATGAAAATCTTAAACTATCAAATAAACGAAAAAATTTTTCCAGGTTTGTTTCAAGAAGGCAAAATATATAATCTATCGCCGCTTTATGCTACAACCCTCGATATTATTAAAGATAACCCAAACAGCTTCTCTAAAATTCGATCGGCCTTAAAACAAGGTGTTCTTGAATCTGGCCCGTCTTTTGATTCTGCGCATTTTAAATCCCCCGTTATATACCCAAACAAACTAATGTGTGTAGCGGGCAACTACATTGAACATATCAAAGAAGGCGGTAATGACGCTGCGAAGCAACCAGAATTTCAGCAAGCCCCTTGGCTTTTTATTGTTCCGCCTTCTACCGTGATGATTGGCCATAAAGAATCTGTATTGCTGCCGCCTAAATACAACAAAATAGACTATGAAGGCGAGCTTGCTGTAGTAATTGGCAAAAAAGGCAAATACATCAAAGCTTCTGATGCCTTAGATTATGTTTTTGGTTATACGATTTTTAATGATGTTTCGGAAAGAAAACCTTATATGATCGAACATGTTGAAAAGCCGCGAGATTTAAGTTTTTGGTATAAAAAATCGTTTGATACATTTGGACCTTGTGGCCCTTACATTACTACCAAAGATGAAATCCCAGACCCGCAAAACTTAAAAATTTCTGTTTCAGTCAATGGTATTGAAAAGCAAAATTGCCATACTTCACAAATGATTTTTGGAGTGAGCGCTTTGATCGAATTCACAAGCAAGTTCATGACTTTAGAGCCAGGCGATATTATTTCGACGGGCACACCAGCTGGCGTAGGTATGGGTTCAGGCGCTTTTATGAAAGAAGGTGATATTATGGAAATCACCATTGACAATTTAGGTGTGTTAAAAAACCAATTAAAGGCCGAGAATCAATAATGCCAGAACTGCCAGAAGTACAAACTGTTTGCAATGATTTGATCAAAAACAAAATCATTGGCCGCAAAATTCTATCTGCAATTGTCTTTTGGCCGCGCATTATTGATGGTCTAAAACCAAAAGAATTCATTCATCTAATAGAAGGGCGTAAGATCTTAGGGGTGCAACGCCGTGGCAAATATATTCATCTATTGCTTGATAAAGGCTTGCATCTTTTTATTCATCTTAGGATGACAGGCAAAGTGAATATCACCCCAACAGAAAAACCACAAGCACACGAGCATATTGTTTTAAATCTTGACAAAAACCGTTGCTTAAAATATCACGATACTAGAAAATTTGGCCGTTGGAATCTAACAGATGACCCTAATACCGTTATAGGGCATTTAGGGGTAGAGCCATTGACGGAGCAATTTGATACAGAATATTTATATGCCAAAACAAGTAAAAGCAAAAAAATCATCAAACCTTTTCTTCTCGATCAGACCAACATTGCAGGTGTAGGCAATATCTATGCAGATGAAGCACTTTTTCTTGCCAAAATTCATCCGAAAACCATGTGCTGTAAACTTTCGAAAACTAAAATTGAAGCCCTACAAAATGCAATTAAATTTGTTTTACAACAAGGCATTAGAAATCTTGGCACTACCTTAGGCACTGGCAAAACCAATTTTTATAGCGTCGCTCGCAAAAGTGGCGAGAACAAAGAAAGGCTAAATGTTTTTCGGCGCGATGGCGAAAACTGTTATGAATGCAATCACACAATAAAAAAATTAGTCGTTGCGCAAAGGGGTACACACATTTGCCCAAATTGCCAAAAAAAACAAAACCCTTTACCAACTCAGTAAGTTATTGAATTGGGTAGCCAGATCGTCCCCGATCTGGCAGCAAAATAAAATTTAAGATGCACCAGATCGGGGACGATCTGGCTACCCAAAAAAATTCACTGAGCGATAAAAGTTATTACATAAAAACGGGAGGTCATTTCTATGAAATCTTTTTTGTTTTTTGGTCTTTTTTTTATTCTCGCTTTCAACTTACACGCTCAAGAAAAAATCCTTTTTAGTTTTGAAGAAGAGGAAATTAAAAAAGTCCTAGAAGCAACAAAAGGCGTGTTAACACCTGGCAAAACAGAAAATGACCCACAAAAAATTACTATCAACAAAAGTACCTGGGAACTTCATAAAGACTTAAAGACCCACGGCAACACATCTTTAGGCATAGCCACTACCTTTAAATTTGATGCTATCAAAACAATTGGTAATGCACCCGAACATCTGTATCGCGACCTTAGCGTATTTACATCAGGTACTGGCTTCAAAACATTTGGGTTCTATAACAAAATCATAGATGAAAATTGGGCTGACTATGACTTATTGCGATTTGATGTTTACACCCGAACCAAAGATAACTGGGCACAAATTTTTTTAGAAGATGAAAATATTTCACCAGGTATTGTTCAATACTTTGATCTTAACCCCGATCAATGGCAAACTTGTGAAATTGATTTAAAAGAATTGAATTCCATTAGAGGACTAAATCTTTCTAAAATTGTTGCCTTCAATATCGTCTCTTTTGTTAAACAAGCACACTCTTCAAAAATTATTAACCCTTTTAGAATTGACAATATTCGCTTAGCAAAAGCAGGTACTAAAATCACCACGCCTATCATAAAAGGCCGTAATAAAATAGAGGCTATCCCTTTTGATTTCCCGACTTCCAAGCCACAAAAAGAATTGTCATTACAATATAAACCAGAACATATCAAATTAGATCAACTAGAAGTTTTCACAATTGAAACCAATGCAGACTATGCTGTGATGCCTGTTGGCTGGGTGACTTCTTATGATAACAACAGAATATTGGTAGGGTTTTGTAATGCGGCTGTTTCGTCAAGCGTATTCATAAAACAATCGCTCGATAGAGGTAAAACCTGGAGCGGACTAAATGGTCAAGCAGAAACTAAAATGATAATACCGTATAACGACCATCAATGCGGAACATCTTCCACAATTGGTCAAAATAAAGATGTAATTGTTACTACTAATCTTGGCTGCTTTGGCTCTTACAATCAATATGTGCGGCTATTTACTCGGCACATTGAACACCAGGAGAACGGCTGGGTCCTTCGCGAGAAAGAGTCTTTTGTCGATTCTGATTTACGGCATTGCAATTCAAATCAAACTATGTTTAGAGGCAAAGATGGTCGTATTTGGCTAGCCTATGGCTATGTCGGCCGAGAAGCCACAAGAAGTTTAGCTTTGCGATACTCTGATGACAATGGGTTAACCTATCATACGACTTTAAAAAACTCAAATGGCTTGATACCTGAAAGCAAAGATGAAAAAAGAGAGTTTTGCGGTTATGGTTCCTACATTTTTGATGAACCAGAAATTGTACCTTATAAAAACGGCGTTTTAATTATTTGGGTAAATGCCAAACGCGGTTACAATTACAAAACATTTGAAAACGGCATTTGGTCTGATTTAAAAACGATAAAAATACCTTCGAAAAAAGAAACATTTAATAGCATGCGACCTCCGATTCAAGTTGTTTCAAAAGAGAACGGAGAAGTTTTTCTTTCAAGCACCCAATTCAGCGGTTTAATGCACTTTAAAGATGAAGTTTGGTCTCATATTGGAATTAACCTAACCCCTGGCTCAAAGTTAGCCTTAGTTGGCGGTAAAAAAATTGTTGCCTTTACGATTAACACCATCGAAAGTTCTGCGTATGTGAAAAAAGAAAAAAATGCAAAAATTAATTTTTGGCTACTAAACGATGATTTAACTTTTCAAGAGCCAAAGGAAATTATCAGCGAAAACTTCCCCTTCTCAATTCAAAGTGCAAATGCCTACAATGCACGCACGAGCTTTGTGGTTGATCGCTATTCACCTCCGAATCTAGCTACCATTGCGTATACTTGTTTTGAGCAAAAATGGGTTAAAGTGGTTCGCATACCAATTAGTGAATAAACCCTATTTCTCACTAAGTAAACTTGCAAAGGAGTTAAGAATTCACTTTGAATTCGCCAATTTACCCTGCCGGAAGTGTTTGGCAGGTTTCTTAAAATATTTCGAAAACTCGCGAGAAAACTCATGAATTCTCTCATACCCAAGCTGATCGGCTATTTCTTTAATGGGCATGGTGGTATACAACAGTAGCCCTTTGCTTGCTTCCATGCGTCTTTTTTGCATCCGCTTTATGGGAGAAATACCAAATTGCTTATGACAATCTTTTCGTAAAGTTGATACACTTGCACCTATTATATCAGCTAATTTTTCTAACTTGATTTGATAAATATGATTTCGCTGCAAATGAGTTTCTGCACGCATCCAGTGGTTTAAAGTGGCACCTGACCTAATTTGCGGTTGATCTTTAAAAACTTCATGTATTAATTCTAAAACCTTAATATAAAATCTAAGCTCTTTATGAACGGAATTATCTTTTAATATTTTATCTAATTCTTCAAATTGCTTTTGCATGATTTTAGTGGATGCGAAAACTCGTCTTTCGATTGGCAAGGGCTCAATAAATGAAGAAGAAAATGCCAGAGTATAAAAGCTGACTGGTTTTTCATTTTTAAGCCAGACGACTTCTTCCATTTGATCATAATAAATAATTTCATTTATTTTAGGTTCATATAGCCGACCTTGTATGGTTAAGGAATATTCACCTTCTATTAAAAAATGAATCAAATGACTAGGTAAAGAATGTGTTCTCGTAAAATGATTCGGCTTAATATCAATTCTCTTAAATAAAAAGATTTGATCTACAAAATGCGGCTGTATAGGAAAAGGATACATAAGCAACCATGATTGAAATTGCGAAATAGTTTTATTATTTTGCTAAATACCTAATAAAAATCAAGGGTAAATTACTATGCAGATGTTAAGAAATTGCGAAAACTTAATTAAAGGAATCGATATGAAGGCATTATTATCAAAAACAGCTCAAAAATTTAATGAGTCAGGATATATTATCTTGAAAAGCGTTTTTACAGCTGAAGAATGTCTTGGTTTAAAAGCAGAATGTAAAAAATTGCTTGCGGAACAACCCCTCAACAGAACGGGAGTGAATGTCTGGGGGGCGGCGAGCATTCCAAAAATGTTTATGAGATTTCTTAAAGACGAAACAATAAAAATTGCTTTAGAGGAAATCTTGGAAGGTTCTGTTGAACTGCTAAGCACCAAGACAGTATTTAAATCTAAGGAAGTAGAATTTAGTTCCCCATGGCATCAAGACCGTCCATACTGGAACGGATGCCTTAAAGTTTCAGGTTGGATATCTCTTGATCAAGCTACCGTTGAAAATGGTTGTTTAAAAATTGTACCGGGTAGCCACAATAAAGAATACGAGCATGAAAAATACAAAGATTCAATTGGCTTTGGCAATCGATTAACATTAGACAAGGAATCAGAAAGCAAGGTTGTTCCTGTGTTACTTGATCAAGGCGATGTGCTACTATTTAGCGATTTGCTACTTCATAGTTCTTACCCCAATATCAATCAAAAAGATCGCTGGTGTTTAATACCAACCTATCGAAAAATAGGAGCTACAGATAATTGTTTGCATTTAAATGGAATTTGGAAGCACCCCGTGCCGCTATAATTCATTTGTTTTTAAAACCCATTTTTTGTTGTTGCAAAAAAAGAGTGGCGTAAAATTGAGCCAAGGCCATGCCTTGGCTCTAAGATTTTTTTATTTTTAAAAGCATATTTTGCAAAGGCATTCGAAGCGTCGAACCGCCCTCGCGGGTGCCCCAAAAACCGAAATCATATTGTAGAGGCGTGCTACAGCGCGACTCTTGCCACTCTAAATTTCGAGACGCAAGGTATTGCGTCTCTATGATTTGGCTTTAGAAATAAATCGACATATCATTTAGAAAAATATTTTATGGCAAGGGCGATTCAAAAACGAAAGGGTTTTCTGAAAAATTATGATTTTTTACGAATAAGGTAAACTGGTAATAATAAAATCAGAAAAAAGAGCGACATCAAGATTAGAGGCACCGTAAAACGATATGTTAAGCTTGCCCACTTTGCGCCGGAAATAAAACCAAAATATTCGATTACTCCTAAAACAACAAACAAAAGGGGCAGTTCCCACTTACAATTAACGAAATCTTGCTGACTTGGGCCAACACCAATTACCAAGTTTAAACAACCATATAAATAAAGCCAAATAGGCCAGTTTAACCAATCAACCTGACCAAGCTGATTGAAAAAAGAGCTTGCGTTGCTTAAAAAATCAGAACTAGTGCCTACATTCTGAAAAGGTGTATTTAATAGCAACGACCAAAAATAAAAAAGGAGCAAACTGCCAAACACAGGGGCCATTGAAATAACCGGCGGACCAATAACTTTTATATAAGGTTCGCCATGTTTAACCGAACCCCCATCTTTATCGAACACTGTAATGGATTCGACTTTTGCACCAGTTAAAAAACAGCCTGCGGCATGGCTTAATTCATGAATGCAAATTCCTGGTGTAAGCAGAAATCTTACAAAATAATACGGCAAAACTGTTACTAGCATTTTTTTTACTAAAAAACAAGAGCCCAATAGCAAAACAGAAACGAGCAGTAACGAACGAACAAAACCGGTATTGTCTAAAATATTTTGCAACATATCGTTTGCGTACTAGGCCATCGTAATTCGTGAGGGCTTATCCGCTAAATGAGCATACTGCAAATTAACTGCGGCATTGTTAAAGAAGAAATCTTGCCAAACAAATATACTCTTATCTAAGCAGGATGGCGAAGATATAAAATGTTTAGCGATAAGAATTCTTCCTTCTAAAAAGCTCTCATCATAAACCTCTTTATCAAAAGTTATTTTTGCCCCTCTCTTCAAATCATCTAAATAACCCGACGATACTTTTGCTATTCGTAATAATTGCCATGCCTGAACAGATTGACTGAAATAAGTATTAAAATTTCTTGCTACTGCTTGCATCATCATACCCCATTTCATCTTGGCAGCAATCATCTCATCTTTACTTGGTTTAAATTTAAAACCATAAGTGTGTTGCATAAACTTAACCTTGTCACGCCAAGTTGAAACTGTCATGGCATTTCTAAATGCAAGCAGCTCTTTAATATACTTTTTAAGCATTTGCACGCTGCTATCTAAGCGATGGTGACCATTTAAATCATCTAGGAACTGATTCATTTCTTTCATTACCTTTAAAAAGATAATATTGCCTTTAGAATCTCTCACATCATCACCAATTTGTCTAAAAACAGTATTTAAAGACTGAATATCATTCGTGCCTTCCCATATACATAGAATTTGAGAATCGTGCAATCGCTGAGAAACTGGCGTTTCAGCCATAAACCCTATCCCCCCGTAAGATTGCATGCCATCAATCAAAGTACGAACATTATCATCCGTTACCTGAGCTTTTACTAAAGAAGTGAATATAGAAGCATAAGTCTCTACATCTTCCTTATCTTGTTTTATTTTTTTCTTAAAATCGACCAAACTCAAATATTCGCTATTAATACTTGAAATTTCTTCTCGTAAAGAAATCTTTAATGCTTTTAAATCTTTTAATTCAGCTTCAATTCGTTTATATTCCACAGGGTTTCGACTTACCCTTTTTTTAGCTTCTTTAGATTTAGCTATCTGCCGGTCGATTTTAATATACTTTTGAGTCAAAGCTTCTAAAGCTTTTTTTTGCTCGGGCGTGACTTGCAAACTTGACAACCTTTCTTGGTATTTATGCATTCCTTCATCTACCTTTTTATGAGATCGATCGCGCAATTCTGTTAATTTTTGAGTTAATGCGCGGTCACCAAAGGTTCTTGCAAACATATCAAGCAATAATTTTTTCTGATTTCCATGGTCAATGATGGTGCTTTGGGCGATTTTTTTACCCATATCTTTAATCGCAACACCTTGTTTTCTCTCACTCGAATACAACAAAGCATCTAAACAAGTCGCAACTGCTTGCCCACGCCCTGCCGTGCCAGTTTCATGGCGCATTGCATTCATAAAGAAAAACATCTTCTTCATTCCAGATGGAGATCGAATTTCTTCTTCAATATTATCGCCAATCAAATACCCCTTTGACTTATTAAATTTTAATACACAAGTTGGGCTTGTCATCAAACCACTTTTATGTTCTATTGATTGGGTCTCAACATTATTAAAATTTACAATCGCCCCCTCTTCATTTACCCAAAACTTAGGTACTAAAAATAAAGAAATCGCCTTGGTGCCTTCAAAACCAGTTCCCGGAATTTTTGCCAAAACAATGTGCCAATGATTTTCGGTAATATCATGATCACCAGAAGTAATAAAGATTTTTGTGCCACTTATCTCAAAAATATCACCATCCTCATTTCTTTCGGCAATTGTATTTACAGCCGCTAAATCAGACCCTGCTTGTGGCTCCGTTAAACACATCGTACCTTGAAAACGCCCATTGATTAAACCAGGCAGAACCGTATCTTTCATCCAATCGCTACCAAAAGTGGTCACAATCAAGGCAGCACCTTGAGTCAACCCAAAATATGTTCCCAGCGCAGGGCTACCAGCTGACATAATTTCGATGATATAATCCAACATTCCATGCGGTAATTCTAACCCACCTAAAGCTCGTGGTGTAGCTAATCGCCCGAACCCCGCCTTATAATAGTCTTCCCATGCTTTATGATAATATTTGGGTGCTAAAATTGCTTTTTCTTTAAATTCTTCCCCTGGCCTGAAAATAATACCGATGCGTTCAGCGTCACGCTTGCCTTGGTTTACCAACTTTTCAGAAAACTTAGCAATCTTTTCAACAATTCCTTTCATTTTTTCAACAGACCAATGTTCTGATATCTCTTGAACCTTATAAACTTCAAAAGCTTCAAAATAAATACTTCTTAAATCAATATTTAATGGCATGTCATTTAAATGTTCATGATGAGTCGTTGCCATTTGAGGCTCACTTGATTCACTCTGTTTTTTTACCACTACACTTTTATTTAGGGCCTCTTTTTGTTCGGCCGTTAAACCTTCAGTTAAAGTTTCTGTAATCTCTTTAATAAACAAATGCCCATCCCCAATAACAGGGTAATCAACCATCTTCATTAATGGAGCATTGGCATCTGTATTTATACAAACTTTATATTTTGCTTTTTGCATACCTGCCCAATGTTGAGGGGCACCGCTCACACCAATGGAAATAATCAATTCCGGTTGCACAGAGATTCCTGAAATACCAATTTGGGCATTGCGCGGCAATCGACCAGCATCTGTAACAACCCGCGACCCACCAACAGCAACTTTAACACCAATAGCTTTTAATATATTCGCCAGCTTCTTTACTGTCGGTATGCCTTTTGTTCCTAAACCATCACCCACATCTAACACAACTCTTGCCTCAGGTAATGTCACCCCTTCTTGTTTCGGAGCAAGAAAAATTTCACCTTCTCGTCTGACTTGACTTTCCATACTTTCAGAAATCACCACTGATTGACAGCTTTGGGAAGGTGCAGGTTTACTATCTGGCACAGAACTAAAAGAAACAACAATTGGTTTTTCATTTTTGCATTTTAATTTGGAAATAAATTTGCCAGCATATAATTCGCTTTTAACACTTACAACGGAGCCTTCAGCAGTTCTTTCGTTAACATTTTCAAAAACAGTTCCCCCTATTGATCCAGCTAAATACGCCGCAAAATCTTTGTTTTGAAACACCCAGATCTCATTAACTGGTTCTTTTTCCATTATTTTTTTTACAAAACTTGATTTTTGCTTTAAAGTCAACAGCTCCGTATGATAAGAATACATCTTGCTAAACCCAACAACGCTATAACCTGCCATAGATTCTGGTTTCAAAACAGAAAAGGAGCACCCACTTGGTTTTAATTTGTTCTGTGAGGCCAATGCAAGCAAGCCACCCACACTACCATGCAATGAACCATCTTCTTTATTTGAGGTAACAATCAAAACCCCACTCATAACTTCTCCCTGCTTTAATAAATTAATTTGAAAAAGGTTTTATTAGTGAAACAATTTTCTTAAGCGCCTCAGCTGTATAAGGCACCGTAGGTTGTGCGGCGACGGGGGCTGGCACTTCTAACATGATTTCTACGCCTGATTTACTACCCCCAAGCAATGTTTCTGCTGCCACTTTTACTGATTCTTTTTTCTCAAGCTTCTCGATTAAATCGAAACTATCAGATGGGTCATCGCCTAATTCACAGGATTCATCAGGGCATAGAACCACTGGCCCATTTACAACCAATGTCTGCTTGCCATTTTCAAGCAGCTGCTCAACAAGCAATTCATTACCTTTTTCAGATACTGATTTTACCCCCGTGATTAGCTCATAGCCTAATTTTGCAGCCAAAATACCTGGCAACAACCCACGCCCAGAATCTTGCTCAATTGGGCTACAAACTATCATTTGCGCCCCTCCCATACTTTTAACTTGATTGTTTATCATTGTCGCTAAATCTTCTTCAGCATAACGCCCCGCTAAAACACTACCTATCTCGTAAATAGCATTGGCACCACGCACAAATGTATGAACCCTAGTGGTATTATCAAGCTGACCAATCGAAATAGCATCGAAAGGTTTCTTCAACCCTTTTATTAATTGAATACCTTTAATATCCCCTTCATTTAAAGAAAGAGATGTGCGCCCTGCTTGAATTTCGCCAGCGGCAAGAGTTAAATCAGCAACCTCTTTAGGGTCAAAAGTTAATCGAACAAGAGCAACGATTTTCATTTTATTTCTTCCTAATTATACTTATAAATTATCCCTTTATTTTTTTTACCATGCTTACCCTTTTGTTGCCCCGGCACAGAATAAATCACATTACCTTCGGGACAAGCACTCTCACAATTTCCGCATTCCAAACAACCTTCGGCATTTATCATTTTAAACATTGATAATCGCTTTTGTTGGGCCTTAATAACATCTCGCATTACAGGGTCAATATCAACAACGGGTATTCCATTCAAGTTAATAGAAAATGCCTGGCATGGGTCAGAGGTTAAACAAGCTTCCGTTGGGCAACTCGCACAAATATTGGTATCTTTTATAATAATTTCAGGCTGCCCTTCTGCCTCACCATTTAATGCCATATAATCCGAATGGCTCATCGGCGGCAAGCCAGCCCAATCACCCTGAAGCTTTTTGCCTAACTTTGCATGCCAAACCATAACTTGATAAAAAAGAGGCATATGAATTACTTTATGTATCAATTTAAAAGTACTCGACATTAATCTTTTACCAACCCAACTATTCTTTAAGTTGAAGTCATAGGTAGATAATGCCTTTCGATCATAACTTTTATTTGCACGACGCACCGCCGCAATGGCATCTGCCGCTACTACCCCCGATTTTATCGCAATATTAACGCCATGCTTTCTTAAAAAATCAACCAGACCAAGCGTATCACCTATTGGCACATAGCCATCATAAGTTAAGGAAGGCATAAATTTAAAATGGAGCTCTGGTAAACGGCAAGCAGACCACTCTATCGGCTTCGAACCATTCGTAATTTTTTTGACCATCGGGTGTTGCAATACCTCATTCATTACATCATGAGGCTGTAAACCTGATTTATAACCAAAACTTGATGAATACAATATACTAACATTAACAAGGCCATTGCCTGGGTATATACCAACGATGCCAGGCAAAGCTTGTATCTTTTTTGAAATATTGCCAGCCAGTTCAACTACACTTCCCTCTTCATCATTTTTTAAACCAAAGTTTTTATTAATTTCTTGATTGTTAAGTTTGCAAACCAATTTCACGCCAAAGAAAAAGTCGCCATGATGATTATTAAGTGGTCGGCTAGCAAGATTCTTTGAAAAAGTTGCACCGCAACCTGTGCCATCAACAACAACTTTCGCAAAATATTTTTGACCCGTAAAAGTTGAAACACCAATCACTGCGCCTAGTTCATTTAAAATCAACGATTCCGCTGCTTGTCCATTACGAATCTTAAAATAACCTTGATCTTTATACTTATCTAACTTAGACCAAAAATAAGGGTACAAAATATGTTTTGGGGTAATATAACCGGTAGAGGCATTTCTAAATAAAGTTGACGGCTCTAAAGGTGGCGTAAAAGACTGACCACTTGCGTTGACCAAATGCATGTTGTCGTTTTTTTTAACAACTTTTCGATCAAATGGGCAATCATCAAAAAAATTCGGTTCCTTCTCAAACAACACAGGGTCATTTGGCCAAAAGGCACCACCATACACAGATTTAACCCCTATTTTTTCGGCAGCTTCCAAAACCAAAACAGGTGCATTTTGAGAATTTGCCTGAATCGTCTGTGAATCAATGATTTGTTTTACAAAGCCAAAACTAGCTGGCCCTGCACCCAAAACAATCACTTCATAAACTTCACCTTGTATTTGCTCTGACGGAACAAACTGAAACCCTAGCGATGCTGCTTTTTTAGAGTTCCACTCGCCATTTTGTATGGCTTGCTTCACTTGATCAAAAATTGGTTTTGGCATATATCCTAATCTCGTTTAAGTTTTACTTACCTAGTGAATTGTAATAAAAAACCTTCAAAAATTAATAGAAAGTCTGATTTCTTTCTGCCATTTGCAATAATTTCCCCGATGGTGCATATCTTTGACCGCTTTCCTTCGCAAACCGTTGCAAATATTCTAACACCTTGTTCAAGCCTATTTCATCTGCATAGCGTAGCACGCCACCACGAAACGGAGGAAAACCAGTACCATAAATCATCGCCATATCAAGATAGGCAGCATTTTTTACAACATTTTCATCAATACAACGCGAAGCTTCATTAATCAAAGCACATAGCAATCGAACTTCTATCTCTTTGGAATCTATTTGCTTAGGCTGAACATTATTCTTTGTCTGCCATGTTTTTAAATCATCGATTAAATTTTGGTTTAATTTTAAAGTGGGGTGCAAATAAAAACCTTTGCCAGTTTTTTTGCCTAATAGATCCTTTTTATTGTGCATTTCTTCTAAAAAAGCTGGCGCTGTCATTCTTGCACCATAACTATTTTCTAAAATTTTAGCGACTTTGTAACCTACATCTAAGCCAACATTATCCGCCAAAACAAAAGGCCCCATCGGCATGCCAAACGCTTCCATTGTTTTATCGACTATTTTGATATCCGCACCTTCTTGCAACAGATAAACAGCTTCATTCACATATGGTGTTAGAATTCTATTGACTAAAAACCCTGGGCAATCTTTAACCACAATAGGGGTTTTACCCAATTTGCGAACCAAACCAACAGTTTTAATCATAACTTTTTCAGATGTTTTTTCAGCTGCGATCACTTCTACAAGCGGCATACGATTTACAGGGTTAAAAAAATGCACACCAACAAATCTTTCAGGGTTCTTTAAACCTTTCGCCATTTCATTCACACTTAAAGCCGAAGTATTTGTAGCTAAAATGGTTGCTTCACCAACATGACTTTCTAATTCAATAAATGTTTTCTTTTTAATTTCCAAATTTTCAAGAATAGCCTCAACTACTATTTCAGTATTCGCAAAACCTGTATAATCAAGTGTGCCTGACAAACGGCTCATGTATAGCGACAAATCTTTTCGTTTAATTTTTTTAATTTTGATAAGCTGATCATATATTTTTTTACAGGATTGAAACCCAAGCAAAATCGCTTGCCAGCTGATATCTTTGAGGCGCACATGATAACCTTTGTTAGAAAACAACCAAGCAATACCACCGCCCATTACACCAGCACCTAGAACTCCAACGGCATTAGAACTATCTTGATTGTTATTTTCAGTGTCTGAAAATTCTTTTTTTAGCGCTTCATTGGTAAAATATAATTGAATTAAATTTTTACAAACCTTGCCTGACGCAACGGTACCAAAATGCTGAATTTCTTTCTCAAGCGCTTCTTCAAGCGATAGAGAAAAACCCTCTTTCACAGCACGAAAAGCCGCTAAAGGAGCGGGGTAATGCCCCCCTGTTTTCTCAAGAATTGATTTCAGCGAAAGTTTATAAATCACACCACGAAACAAAAAAGAATCTAATATCACATTTAAAATCGGTTTTTTGCGTCTGGCTAATGCTTTATGGTTTTTGCCCTTTTTTACAATATCTTCTGCAAACAAATATGAATGTTCCTCAAAAAACTCAAAGGCAACTACCGCATCTGCTAATTTCATCTTGTATGCTTTTTCGCCATTTAGTTGTTTACTGGTTAGTATCATTGGTAATGATTCCGCCAAACCAATCAGTCGAGGTAACCGTTGGGAGCCACCAAACCCCGGGATGATTCCTAATTGCACTTCTGGCAACCCAAGTTGCGTCTTCTTATGATCTGAAACAATGCGGTAATCACATGCTAGAGCCAGCTCTAAACCACCCCCAAGACAAACACCATTGATAGCTGCGACAGTAGGGTAAGGAAGTTTCGAAATTTTATGTAAAATCAATTGGCCTTGTCGGGCCTTATTCATTGCATCTTGCGGGTCAGAAATATCTTTGATTTCATTAATATCTGCGCCTGCAATAAAAGAGTCTTTTTTACCACTAATAATCAATAAACACTTGATTTCGCTTTTAGTTTTTGCAATTCCTAAAAAATCGTCTAATTCAATCAATGCATTTTTAGATAGTTTGTTAAATTTTTCATTTTTGTCATCAAAGACTAAAACTGCTAAGCCATTTTCATGTTTTTTGCAATGAAAAAAATTGCCTAAAAAAATATCATTACCCATTTTATGATTGCTCCAAAATGATCGCTGCCCCTTGCCCACCTCCGATACAAAGAGTTGCTAACCCAAATTCTAAGTTTTTTCGTTTCATTTCTTTTAGACAAGTGACGATCAACCGAGCTCCTGTAGAGCCCACTGGGTGGCCAAGTGCAATCGCGCCACCATTGACATTTAATTTATCACGGTCTAAAAAACCAACCTTATTTTGTTTGCCTAAATATTTTTGGGCAAAAACATCTGAATCAAAGGCTTTTTCATTTGCAATTACCTGAGCGGCAAAGGCCTCATTTAACTCTACCACACCCATTTCTTTCATTGATAACTTTGCCTTATCTAATACTTTGGCGGTAGCATAAACAGGGCCTAACCCCATTCTTTCAGGTTCAAGCCCCGCATAAGCGTACTCGCGTAAAAAGCCTAGAGGCTTAATGCCCCACTCCTTTGCCTTGCTTTCCGTTGTTAATAAAATAGCACAGGAACCATCTGTCAAACCACAGGCATTACCAACCGTAACGGTTCCTGTTAAACGATCAAAATATGGTTTAAGTTTAGCTAGGGCTTCTAGGGTTTGTTCTTTTCGAACCCCATCATCATGCTCTTGTATGACTTCATAACTATTCGAAACTGGTAGCGGCTGAATTTCTTGTGCAAAAATTTTATTGTCTCTTGCTATTGCAGATAACTGATGACTGCGTAACGCATAACGATCTTGCTCTTCTCGAGAAATATGAAACTCACGCGCTAAAACTTCAGCTGTCATACCCATATTCATACCCACCGTTGGGTCTGTTAAGCCTTCTTGAACCGCAATAACGGGTGCTAAAAAACTAAACCGAAATTTTGACAGCGCCCCTAATTTTTGCCAAACCGATTTTGCCTTCATCAAATTAACAAAAAGATTGGTCATTTTTTCATTAAAATACAAAGGAATATTACTCATTGATTCTGTACCACCAACAATGTAGACAGAACCCTCCCCTGCGCGAATTTTACTTACGGCAGTCGTAACGGACTCTAAGCCCGAAGCACAATTTCTATGGACCGTATAAGCCGATAAAGACTTTGGCAACCCTGATTTTAGGGCAATCACGCGAGCAATGTTTGCGGCATTGGCAGGTTGAGAAGCATTCCCGAAAATTAACTCATCAATTTCATGAATAGGACAACCTGTTCGAGCAAGTAGCTCTTTTACCACATGCACCCCTAAGTCATCTGCTGATACATTTTTTAAAACCCCACCTGCTCGACAAAAAGGGCTTCTAACCCCATCGACGATCGCAATTCTCTCACCCATATCAAACCCCGTTCAAAATTAATCTTCCTTAACATTATATGTTATTTTCACCAAAAATTGCAAATTATTTAGCAAAAAAGAGAAACTTGCCTATTTTGCAGCGAAAAATCAAATAAACTAGAGTTTGATCATTCACCAGTGGACATAATGGACAGAGTGGACATTGTGGACATAGTAGGGGTTAAGCATGAAAAAAGAATATCTCAAACTTAAGAAGTTTCTTGTGGCACAGCTAGTTAGTGAGAGCAAAAAAAAACTATGTCCACCCTGTCTACTCTGTCCACAATGTCCACCAAAGGCACGGTCGCGTATTCGGCCCAACCCTGATGATATTTTACTGACAGTTGCCTGCCTACACCTGTAAGATTGGCTTTAATATCGCACCAAGCAATAGTCAAATAAATTCAAATAATTCATTTTAAATCTTTACCAAGTCAAAATGCAATAAAATCAAGCATTTCACTATTTCAAAGGCAAAGCATATTGCTAGATTTCTAATTGAAGTGCCATCTTGGCGTGAAAGATTGATTGCTGTTACATTTGCTTTTGTGACGGATCCAAAACCGTTTTAAAGGAATTTCCTAGAAGCGCTACATAAATCAGGTGGCCTTAGTATAATTCCATTATACGCCGCGATTACAACAATGGCAAATTGTTATAACTTCAATTTTCAAGATGACGAATTCGAAGGTTTAAATCGCGAATATTTTGATGGCGAAATGGGGTTCGCAATAGACATAATGCTTTATTATGTGGTTTCGTCTGATAATATACGAGGATGACTGGTTAATTTTTAAAACCAATTTATCTAAAAGCAACTTAGGAACTATTATGGTACCTAAGAATAGCAGTGCCACCATTGAATGGATTGGAGGAGTTGCATTGTCAATCAATAAAGTTGTCTTAGAAATAAAAAGTGCCAATTAACATAATCGCAATTTGGCTATTGGAAAGTAGTTTGTCTGGCGTTAAACCTAAAAAGGAATTACAACCTCTTGAAAAACGGAACTAAAATTGCCACCGTATTATTTTGGGCTATAGAAATTTGCCTTGCAGTGACCCTTGCCTATTATTGTTTTCGCACGAAATCTCTTCGATCCAATCTATTGTTTGTTATCGGAGTAATTCTACTTTGCGCACTAATTCCACTGGGCATTCGTGAGTGCAATCGTGTATTAAAAGAAAAATCAAGCGGCCATAATAAATATGCCACAATTGCATTTTGGGTCATTTTAATTGTTGGTTTTCTTTGTACCATTTGCTCACTTCAATTTCCTATACTCTGATAAACCTAGCAATTATTACTAAAATCATTTTTCTTTCAAATTTTTAAAAATTTTCAAAACTGACGAACTCATAAAAACGCTGATTGCTTTCAATTTGAAAACTAAGATACATCTCGATATGGATTCATTGCTAATGCCTAAAAGTGGTTTTATAAACTAAAAGGGCTACCATTAAAATGGAAAAAATATAAAATAGACAAATTGTCGCGGTCAAGCGGTTTACTTGAACGATGGCGTTGTATCGGCCGGCCGCGCTTCTGCTGAGCTCGTAGATTATTTTTAAGAAATTTTCTCACAAAGGCACCAAGATCACAAAGAATTCAATAAATGCGAGTGATTTATGATCATTCAAATATATTTTTCTTTGTGTGCTTCGTGCCTTGGTGAGAGAATTAAAGATATTGGGCTTTTCTTCTCTTTTGTTAGTCTTAAAAGTGTCATTCAAGCATTCGCCAAGACAAAGTCAACAGATAAATTCAAGTTTTTCACCTTTTATAGGCTAAGCGTTCAAAAATTATTTTTAATTTTGTATCTTTGCAATACAATCAAGGGTCAAAAACAATTCGTTTCACTAGACGCGTAAAAAGCGTGCGCTAGTGAGCTCGTAGCGTTATAAATGTAATTTTTAATCTCTCACAAAGATCACAAAGTATGACAGAGAACGAAATAGGAAAAATTGTTGTTGATTGTTGTATTGATATTCATAAAGAACTTGGCCCAGGCCTTCTTGAATCCGTTTATGAAATAGTATTGATGCATGAACTAAAATTAAAAGGACTGCAAGTTGATAGACAGGTTCCAGTTTCGATTCATTTTCGAGGTATAAAATTCGAAGAAGCTTTTCGTGCAGACATAATCGTAGAAAACAAGGAATATTAGAATTAAAATCCGTAGAAAAAGTTAACAATTCATTCAAAAAAACAACTACTAACATATTTAAAACTTACAAATAAGAAACTTGGCTTTCTGATTAATTTTGGAGAATCATTAATGAAAGACGGAATCACAAGAACAATTAACGGCACTCTTGAAGATTAGATTACTTTGTGATCTTAGTGCCTTTGTGAGAAAAATATTTAAAATTTAATTAAAAAACATTTTCCAGTAAGAATTGCATTCGTGCGTAGCCACGCTTGTATAGCTTACTGGTTATCTTTTATTTGTAGAGATATTTTTCTATTAGGAGTAAAAATGCGATCAACTCTTTTTTAGTTTTTTTTACAACTTCTGTTTTGTTTTCAGATACCGATCCGTTTTATTTTTATCACGAAGATGCTAGCTTTTCAGAAGAAGCCAAATATAGTGGTGAGCTGAATTGTCCATTTAATCACAATTCTTTATATAAGCAACCACCTCGAACCAGCTGCTTTGCTTCAACCAATGACCCAAAATTTGAAATTGTATGTTCTAAGTGTTTTTACTACTATGAACCAAGACTTAAATATTGGGAACATTTTCATAAAAACCCAGAATCCTTTTCAATGCCATTGTTAAACCCAATAACGGCCATACCTGTACCAAGAATTAAATTATTAAGAACAGATATAATCTCTTTGCCAAATAAGAAAAAACTTAAATGGAAAACATTTTCCAAGGAACCTCGTTATCATCAAACTATTAAAGATAAGATTGTAATTGAGGAACACATGGAATTTATTTCTACAAACAAGTACGAAGCCGTCTTAAGTGAAATGAAAACACATTTAAACAATTCAGACATCAAAAATATTTTATATGATGATGGCAAATTAAAATGCAAATTTACTGGCACATGGGGTGATTTTATCGTAAGCGGAGTTATATTTGAACATACTTATCCAGTGAAAGAAAAAGAGACTCGATTTCAAATTTCATTTACAAAAATGAATAATAAAGATTCTTATGAAGATTCATATGAAGATTCTATGCTTATAAATGCGGAAAATAAAAATTTTAACGAATGGTGGAAATCTTGGTAATTATTTAAGCCAAACATGGCGAGATTTGCGATTTCTAATGAATGTTTCATGTTTTAAATAATTAACGAAGCTGACGAACACATAAAAACGCATATTGCTTTCAATTTGAAAACTAAGAGATCTGTCAATACCAACTTATTCCAAACGCTTAAAAGGTTTTTATAAAAATAAAAGGACTTCCATTAAAATGAAAATAACATAAAATAGGCGAATTGCTGCGGTTAAGCAGTTTAATTAGTCAATGGCGCTACACGAGATGCATCGCACACCCCCAAAACCAAACATTATGTTAAAAAAATATGAATATGAATATTAAAAATGTATTAGTTTTGGCATTGGTTCTTTTTTTAGTTTACTGGGTTGGCACAAGTGGTTACAGGGAATTTAACTCTAAAAAGGCGAACATCAAATCTATTAAAATATACAATCGATATTTATCTGGACAAGCAATAGAGACAAATGAAGATAATTTTTCAAATAGCCCAACAACAAATGAGGCTTTGACGCAATCAGCATTATTGAACATTACAGATAAAGTTGAAATTGATGAATTTGTAAATAGCTTTCAGCCTCAATATTTTAATTTTAGCCTAAGCGATTGTAAGTGTCGTGGCACCTATTCAATTGTATTTGAATATTCAAATGGCAGCGACTTTAGGTTTGCATTAGCTCATGAGAATGTTATAAAAATAGCTAAACAAAGAGATTGGCCTGTTGGAAACCAAGCTTATCAATGGCTTCAAAAAAAAGGATTAACAAAATCCAGTCAGCAGTAGCAGTCACGGCAATTGAGCTTTAGGTTAAAGTAAATGAGGATAATTCATGTATAAAAAAATGTTTCTTGTATTCTTTATGATTTTAATAATGGGTTGCCGTGCAACATATAATGAGAGGCTCGCTATTGCCAAGACTTCGCAATACTCTTTTTCGTCGACAGTTCATCAAAATAATTTTAATGCCATTCTTAAAACTCTTACACCCGCAAAAAATAAGAAGCCTGAGCTTTATTATATTAGTTTAACAAAATGCGGAGCAAACATTTACCAGTGTCAGTTGGAATGGATTTTTGGCGATATTGAGGCAAAAAAATTCAAATTTATAGATGCTGACGGAAAAGGCAATGTCTTCAAGTTTACCAAGTTAAAAGTTTCACCAAAATATCTGGGTTGGATAACGGGTGATATTCATTTTTACATAGAATCTAGTTATGCCAAAAGTATTAAAAAAGTTTTACTCCTAGATAAAAATGATAATGTTTTAACGGAGCTTGACTTTGATAAAGCTGAAATTATTGAAAATTCAGTTCTTAATACAGACATTGAGTATCTCTTTGGCGAAACATTAGAAGAAAAAGTTAAGCATACCGTGTATGGGAGGGCCAAAGATTTAAACAATAACCACATCTTAGATTAACTTCCAAGAAACTTATGATAACTACTCCAAATGAAGCATATGCTTTTTTAATTCAATTAGGCGCATCTTCTAGATTAATCTCACATTTAATGCTTGTAGGGGAGGCCGCTGAAGAGTTGATTGTTTTTTTTAATTCTATTGGATTGAGGTTTGATGCTAATTTTGTTAGACTGGGCGTTTCAATTCATGATGCTGGCAAAATAATTCACAAAAATGAATTGGTTGAAAAAGGTAACCTTCATGTACCTGCGGGCGAAAGGCTTTTATTAAAAAACGGTATTGATACAAAGCTAGCAAGAATATGTCTTTCTCATGCTAGGTTTGACGAAATGGATTGCTCAATTGAGGAGTTAATAATAGCACTTGCCGATAAACTATGGAAGGGTAAACGAGTTGATTTTCTTGAGAAATTAGTAATAGAGAAAATTACCGAGAGCGTACAGGGAGATAAATGGGATCTTTATATTAAACTAGACTCTTGTTTTGAAAGCATAGCGCTAAATGGCGATAATCGGCTAAAAAAGCAGTTTAATAGCTAACAAAATTGCCACTATAAGGAAGAAATCATGCCTAAAACTTGTTTTGAAAGCTTGAAAGACATGGAAGTTCAATATCTATGGTATTACGACACCGTAGCCATCCTAGATGATTATTCTGACTCTGAAGAAGGTGTACTTCCCAAAGGGGAATTGGTCTGGATTTCAGACCCCGATTTTTCAGAAACTCATATACTTTTAGATCTTAAAAATCAAAAGGAATTAAAAAAAAACCAATTTGCAAAGGGCAGAATTACAGAATCATCTTTTCTTTGCAAAGCAACCCCTATTCAAGCCATAGTTACTATGGGTGATTTTGGAATGTGGTTTATAGAGGTAAAATGCACATAATATATCCAATGCATTTAGCAGAAAAGATTCCGACTGCGCTCTTAAAGTAACTTAATAAATATTTATGGCCTTTATAAAATTTTTAATCGGCTTATTTATATTGGCTAGTAGTCACTTTAGATCAAAAATATACGGACATGTTTTGTATACTTGTAGATTTTGATTGCCCTAAATTGATCAAGTCTTATGATATTCTTTAATTGAAAACTAACAAGGCAGTCAGTCGACTGATCGGCAGTAAATTTAATATTAGGTGCAAAACTAATGAGTAAATGGCTATATATTCTCATTTTTTTTGTTTTACTAATTTTGCTATTTGGATTTTTCGGTTATGAAGAACGCAAATCTTATAAATGTGAAGATTGTTACTCTAAAAAAAGCGATTACCAGTGGCACCTAGGCACTTGGATGGGAACTTCAACCCCCATAACTGGAACAAGAACAAAAATCTCACCTTCAAAGTTTCAACAGGATTTCTTTGACTCTGACCACACCCACAATTGGAAATTTTCTCAAGGCTCGCCATATTATTTTTTTGGCAAAGCATGGGGTGGTTGTATGTTAGGTTCAGGCAGAATGCGAAATAAATTTATTGATGCTTACGAACGAGATGAAATATTTCGTCTAATTGTACTTTCTGAATTAGACAAAGGCTCCATTTCAAAGCCTGATATTCTGACGGCATTATCCCTCGACAAAAACTACATGCTAGACGCACCAACGAGCAAAGTATTACATTTACTGATGACTAAACATGGAATTGACTAAAACTTTCTTAATGCCAAACCTCTACCTATAAAATGAAATATACTGGAAATTATTTAAATTGTTACATACTATGAACGAACACAATAAATCAATCTGGTTTGATCGAACATTGTTTTTCTTAGCCATACTAGGCACACTTCATCTTATGTATTTTCTAATCATTGATAATTATTCAGGTAGTCTAGATAATTTGTTTGGAACTCAAACCAATCAACACCGCTCTGAATTAAAAAAATTGATGGATGAAAATATTATACTCTTAGCCTTCGACCTACTAAGTTTATTAGTTTTTATTTTATTCATATTGATTTTTGTTTTAAAAAAAATATTCTTATTTACAAAATCAACAGGCCGTGTTGAAGAAAACATCGGGGCTTCAGATTGGGCATATGCTATTTTTGCTTTGATTGCACCATTTCTTGTCTGTTTCATAATTCATGCTTGCTCTCAATCAATATATCGTGCTGAATTGAATAGTGAAAATCTTGAAAAGTTTCAGCAAAGAAAGTCTATACTAAATTGGTCTGTACTGGTAACTTTAATTATTGGTTATGCTTTTGCGTTGAAATTTATGCTAAAACATCCGTTCTTTAAAAGCAAAACTTTTTTAATAGTTATAATAATGGCCATAAACTTCATTGGTCTTTTTGCATTTAATCTTGGTATTTATCTATTCTTTGACGGTCCTTTTCCGTAAAAACATTCAAATTCCGATAGCTCAAAACACAAAATCAACTTTTAAATTTATTTTCGCGCTTCTTATTGGAAAAACTAAACTATCAATTTTAATATTCGGCATTTTTAATACAATCAACAAAATAACTCAAAAATCTTCAAGGGTTCCGCATGCTTAGCTTTATAGAATATACAATACATGATTATGACGATCTTGCTTTGGTTTTTCAAAACCCTGAGGTGATGAAATTCACTATCGATGATTGTTATTCACAGGAAGGCTTAAGAGAATACCACAAAAGAATAATGGAAAATAACAGCTCAACAGATCGTAAGCATTATGAATTCAAAGTGATCAAGAGCAATCAATTGATTGGATTTGCCGACATAGAAATAGTTCGCAAATTAAGCAAAGGCGGTATTGCTGAAATTGGTTATTTATTGCTACCAGAATATTGGGGCAAAGGGTACGGCGCATTGGTTGCAAGCGAATTAATTAACATTTGTTTTAACAAGTTTAAACTGCACAAAGTAATGGCATCTTGTCATATCGAAAACATTGGCTCATGGAAAATAATGGAAAAAGTTGGAATGAAACGAGAAGGACTTTTTGAAGCACATCGCCTTAAGGACGGCAAATTCGTTTCTGAATTAAAATATGGAATTTTAAATAGTTTGCTCATAGACACAAATTAAAAGCCAATTGAAGATAAAAAAGGAATTTTTCATGTATTAGGTGTCACAATGCGGAGCTAAAGCATGGCTTGGGTCTTTTTATTTTCGGCGTAAAATATAAAGCGATTCGCTAAAAAATTACTCGCTAAGCATATTAATTATCATTTCAATTGTTATATTTTTCTTTATAATCAAACAAAATTACGGGTCATCGTAATTCTTAAAGGCAAAAACTATGAAAACAAAATTAATTATTGGCTCAATGTTGCTGGTTTTAGTGATTATTATTAGCTACAATCGCTTTGACAAAATCGATGCTTCGGATGAAAAACAGATAGCCTCTTTGTATGCCGCTATAAAAAAACTTGAGCCTTTGCATCAACAACCTGCTAAACCTGGGCCAAACGATTGGCTGGCAAGCCACAAGGAAAGCGGACAGAGCTTTAAACAATATTTAAAATCCAACCCAATTCGTCCGACAGCCACACGAAATAAATTGTATGTGATACCTCTAGGAACATTCAAAGAACGCTCTAGCGAAATCATTACTGAAAGCGCGGCTTTTATGGGTTTGTATTTTCAAGTGCCCGTAGTTTTAATGAAAACCGAAGTGCTTGAAAAAGTACCTGATTATGCCAAACGCGGCAAACCAAATAGCTATCAAGAACAATTGCTCTCTACTTGGGTTTTACACGAGTTTTTAAAACCAAAATTACCTGAAGATGCCATTGCCATGATCGCTTTTACCTCAACCGACCTATGGCCAGGCGATGGGTGGAATTTTGTATTCGGCCAAGCTTCATTGCGGGAACGAGTTGGGGTATGGTCTATTGCTCGCAACGGAGACCCAAATATTGATGAAAAAAGCTTCACTCTTTGTTTAGAACGCACTCTCAAAACGGCTACTCACGAAACAGGGCACATGTTTTCAATCAAACATTGTATTGCATGGGATTGCAATATGGCTGGCTCTAACAGTTTAGAAGAATCAGATCGTCACCCGCTTTATTTGTGCCCAGAATGCGTTGCGAAAGTTAGTTGGGCTACACGCTCCGACTTAAGCAAACGCTATGGTGAGCTGTTAACTTTTACCCAAAAACACAAGTTGACTCATGCGACAGACTATTATACGCGCGCCATAAACGCACTTAAAAACAAAGAATAAGGTAAGCTCAACAAATTAGGCTTACCATTATTCTCATCTACCTATTGGTGGCGGCTCTAATTTTTTACGATCTGTTGGCGATAAGGTTGGGGCGGACTTTAATATAAAACTGGAGCCAACCAAAACATCACGCAATACTTCAACAGGGCGCATTTCGGCCGAATAATGAAAGATTATATCTTTTTTGTAATGTTTTAATACTTCTGCGGTTTTTGTATGATATTCTAAGATGCGATTACGGATCACATTTTCTTCCGCATCATCTGTTCTTTTTTCAATTTTAGCTCTTCTAAGAATTCGTTTGAGAATTGTTTCATCATCATTGATATCCAAAACAATAATATGAATCACTTCTACAAACTCATCAATTAATTGGGCTTGTTTAAGAGTACGCGGAATACCATCTAATAACAATAGTTGTTGTTCTGGAAAATAGCGATTTGTGTCTATTAAGCCACGAGTATATCGCTTCCACACTTCTACTGTAACTTCATCTGGTACTAATCGGCCTTCACTTGCATAATGATGAAACAATTTGCCGTTATCGCTTTCAGGGGATAAATGTCTAAAAATATTGCCAGAAGATAAATGAAAATGATTACCTGCGGCACAAATCATTTGCCCAATCGTACCTTTACCCGCGCCTGGTGGGCCAAACAATAGCACAACTTGAGGTTTTTGGTCACCAAAAAACGACATAAAACATCCTCACTTAAAAAAACCGTGAATTTCGAAGTATAATTATTTGGTAAAATGTAACTTTTTGACTATAAAACACAACTAAATTATACAAAAAATCTCTCAATTTACGAGATTATGACTCCTACCCTTTACCACATGTAGCCTCAGCAAAAAAAGGAAAACAATATGAATTTAAAAATTGACCAAGATACCTCTATTGGTTTAATTGGCACTGGTATTATGGGGGCTTCAATTGCATCTCATCTTTTGAATCATGGTTACCGCCTTTTTGTATTTAATCGCACAAAAGAAAAGGCAAATATATTAGTATCAAAAGGAGCAAAATGGTCAGAAAGCCCCAAAAATATTGCTCAAACTTGTCAGGTTATTTTTACAATGCTAGGCTACCCCGAGGATGTTAGCAGAATTTACCTGGAACAGGACGGGTTGATTTTCAATGCGAAACCAAATACAATTTTGATCGATATGACTTCTTCTAGCCCGTCCATCGCTAAAGAAATTGCTAAGGTCAGTCAAACAAAAAATATAGCGACTTTAGATGCACCTGTTTCGGGTGGCGATTCTGGGGCTAAAAGTGGCACTTTATCCATTATGGTTGGTGGAGAAAAATCAACTTTTGAAACCGTACTGCCTCTTTTTAAAACTTTTGGCAAAACTATTGTTTATCAAGGACTAGCTGGCTCTGGCCAACATACAAAATTATCGAATCAAATTCTAATTGCTTCTTATATGATTGGGGTCTGTGAAGCTTTTCAGTATGCAAAAAAAAATGGACTAAACCCTGAAACCGTTTTGGAATCTGTTTCGGGTGGTGCTGCTGGTAGTTGGTCGCTAATTAATTTAGGGCCAAAAATGTTACGCGGCGATTACGCACCGGGCTTTTATATTCATCATTTTATTAAAGATATGCAAATCGCTGTGGATGAATGCCAACAAATCAGTTTAGACCTTCATAATTTAAAAAATTGCCTAACTCTTTATGGCAAACTGCCAGATTCTTTCAAAAAAACCAAGGGTACCCAAGCAATCTATGAATTGTTTCAATAATAAATTTTATTTTATGTTACCATAAGGTACAATAAGGCACAAACTACTTGGTTTCAGTTCTATTTAGGAATGGAGCAATATATGGCAGAACGAGAAATTTCGTGTGAAGGCAACCCGCTAATTTTAGAAGTTATCGAAGCGGGTAATTGCCCATTGTCTTACAAAAAAGGTGATACCTTTCGAATTGCCTACCCTGCTATCAACCCACCAACGGATAAACAATTGTGTTTTTTGGCACTAAGCAGTGCAAGTGAAGTCATCAAAAAACATTTGGATAATAATGTTAGCGGCACCTTTACTTGTAATGCTTGCCCTAAAAACAAGGTTACCTTTCAACTGCAAAATGCGCCAAAAAACAGCCAGCTTCATTCTCAAATTGCAGATCAATTAAAAGGGTTTTCGCTTTTTAGATTAATGCGAAAAACAGAACTGGAAATGATTGCTAGCGAAATTCACTTAAAAAAATTCAACCCTGGCGATAAAATAATTGATGTTGGCGACCCTGGCGAAAATTTTTATATTATTCATGTAGGCAATGTTGATATTTTTAGCAAAGACAAAAGATCACCTGAAAAATTTAACGCCTTGATTACTCTTGGGCCGGAAGACTGCTTTGGCGAAATGTCTCTTTTAACAAATGAGCCTTGTAGCACACGCGTTATTGCAAAAACAAAATCTACTATTTTAGCAATTAAAAAAGATGCCTTTTTAAGAATGATTCAAGAGAGTAATGCCATTAACAAATACTTTTTTGGCTTACTTGCTTCGCGTATCAAAACAACAAACGACAAGGTCTCGCAGCAGAATTTAGTAGGCGGTATTGCAGGGTCGCTAAGCGCTTTGTCTTTAGTGGAAATCGTTCAAATATTTAAGTCATCGGCTAGCACAGGCATATTGCATTTAAAATCTAATGGCAATCTAGGTAAAATTGAAATCAGTAATGGTGAAATTTTTTCTGCAGAATTTCTTTCATTTCTCAATGAAGAAGCCTTTTTTGCTTTAGTAAAACTAAAAGATGGGGAATTTCAATTTGAAAGAAACGCAGGGCCGTTTGAGAGAAAAATAAGAATACCTACTACCGGGCTTTTAATGGAATCCATGCGTGTAATGGATGAAACAGGCAAATCGTAAATCTGAAAGATATTCAACATTAAGTACATACAAAGGTTTTGCTTGGTTGTGTGTAAAATTCAACAAATAAGGCTATTAGAAAAAATTATATTACACTTTTGGGCTATCCGATTGGTCAAGTGTAGAACCGCCCGATCTGGGTTTTTTTACTAGACCGAAGACGGGTCTGTCTACTCAAACTTCATAATCATTTTGGTAAACAAATCGTTCCCGACCTGGCCCTTCTCCTGCTTTTAGAAGACCGAGACTAGTCTTGCAACTCAAAAGTGTAAAGTATTTTTTCTAAAATCTTAATCGAAAATAAAAAACTCAAAAGCACACAAAAGCGACAATAAGTCTTTTTTGCTTAGAAATACCGCTTTTACACTAGACCTACAACGAATATTTGTTCTTGATTTTCGAGCTAAATCCCTATAATTCCCCGCTCTCGCTAAAACGCACGATAAATAATGATTTAATTCTAGATTTTCTAGAGTGCAAACTAAAACTATTAAGGAGACAATTGAATGGCTGAAACCAAGCATATTTATTTCTTTGGCAATGGCAAAGCTGAAGGAAATGCAAAAATGAAATCGCTTTTAGGTGGTAAAGGTGCCAACCTAGCAGAAATGACCGCGATAGGGATCCCCGTTCCTCCGGGCTTTACTATCACCACAGATACTTGTGCTGAATATTACAAACTTGGTAAAAAATTTCCTAAAACATTGCAAAAAGAAATTGATGCAAATATTTTGCGTTTAGAAAAAACATTTGGCAAAAAATTTGGTGACGAAAAAGACCCATTATTAGTTTCTGTTCGTTCTGGCGCAGCAGCCTCAATGCCCGGCATGATGGACACTGTTTTAAATTTAGGCTTATCAGAAAAATCCGTAGAAGGTCTTGCGGCAAAAACCAACAACCCAAAATTTGCTTACGATGCTTATCGTCGTTTTATTCAAATGTTTGGCGATGTTGTAATGAATGTGCCACACGATGATTTTGAGCATATTCTTGAAGATGAAAAGAAAAAAGCTGGTGCTGTGAACGATATGGATTTAACCCCAGAACAACTAAAGAGCGTAATCAATCGTTATAAAGCTGCTTATAAAAAACACACAAAAAGCGATTTTCCAAATGACCCTAAGAAACAATTGATTTTATCAGTTGAAGCCGTGTTTGCTTCTTGGAACAACGATCGCGCTAAGCTATACTTGAAGATGAACGACATTCGTGGTTTAAATGGTACTGCGGTAAATATTCAAGCAATGGTATTCGGTAATATGGGCGAAACTTCCGGTACTGGCGTTTGTTTTACACGCGACCCATCTAATGGCACCAATGAATTTTATGGTGAATACCTAATGAACGCACAAGGCGAAGATGTTGTGGCTGGTATTCGAACCCCACAACCAATTTCGACTTTAGCAAAAAAAGACAAGGTGGCTTATCAACAACTAGTGAGTATTCGCACTAAACTTGAAAAACACTATAAAGATATGCAAGATATTGAATTTACGATTCAAGATAAAGTCCTTTATATTCTTCAAACAAGAAACGGCAAAAGAACAACCCAAGCGGCTGTTAAGATTGCTGTAGATAAAGCAAAAGAAAAATTAATTTCTGAAAAAGATGCTATTTTAGAAATTGATCCTAATTCTTTAGACCAGTTACTACACCCAACTTTTGATCCAAAATCTGAAAAAGCCGCAACTATTTTAGTAAGAGGCTTACCAGCTTCCCCTGGTGCAGCATCTGGTAAAATTGCATTTAACAATGAGCAAGCGGCAAAAATCAAAGCTTCTGGCGAAAAAGCAATTTTAGTTAGAAACGAAACTAGCCCAGAAGATTTAGCGGGTATGGATGCATCTGCGGGAATTTTAACTGCTCTTGGCGGTATGACATCACACGCAGCTGTGGTTGCTCGCGGTATGGGCAAGACCTGTGTTTGCGGTGCTGGAACCGGCTCTGATTTAGATATTAATGAGAAGGCAGGTCGCATGAATGTTACTGGCGCCGATGGTAAAAAATATAGCTTGAAAGCAGGCGATTATATTTCATTATCTGTTGGTAAAAACGGCACCGTACTTTTAGGTAAGCTAAACACTGTTGAAGCTGAATTAAAAGGCGACTTTAACTTATTAATGAAATGGGCAGATAAATACCGTGTTTTAAATGTAAGAACTAACGCAGATACACCACGCGATACAGCTGTTGCGGTTAAATTTGGTGCAGAGGGTATCGGTCTTTGCCGTACAGAACACATGTTCTTTGAAGGGCCAAGAATTTTAGCAATTCGCGAAATGATTCTAGCTGCGGATGAAGCGGGCCGTAGAAAAGCATTAGCTAAATTACTGCCAATGCAAAGAAGCGACTTCAAAGCAATGTTCGTAACGCTTGCAGGTAGACCATGCACCATTCGTTTGATCGACCCACCTCTTCATGAATTCTTGCCACATGACGCAAAAGGCCAAGCAGATATGGCTAAAGTAATGAAGAAAAAACCAGCTGAAATTGCGGCACTTGTAAACGACTTACACGAATCAAACCCAATGTTAGGTCACCGTGGTTGTCGTTTAGCCGTTACTTACCCAGAGATCCAAGAAATGCAAGTTAGAGCGATCATGGAAGCTGCAATTGAAGTTAAACAGAAAAACAAAATAAAAGTATTGCCAGAAATCATGGTACCGCTTGTAGGACACCCTAAAGAATTCGCATTGTTGAAAAAACAAATTCTTGAAACCATTGAACAAATTTGTAAAGAAAAGAAAGTTAAGTCTGACTTCATTGATTACAAAATTGGCACAATGATCGAAGTTCCAAGAGCCGCCGTTGCAGCTGACAAAATTGCTGTTGACGCTGAATTCTTCTCTTTTGGTACTAACGACTTAACGCAAATGGGATGTGGTTTCTCAAGAGACGATGCTGGTAAATTCCTTTCTGAATATGTTGACAAAGGCATTTATGAATACGACCCATTCCAAGTTTTAGATCAAGACGGGGTTGGCGAGCTAGTAAGAATTGCTGTTCAAAAAGGTCGCTCCACAAGAAAAGATTTGAAAATCGGAATCTGTGGTGAGCATGGCGGTGAACCAAAATCAGTAGCATTCTGCCATAATGTTGGCCTGAACTATGTTAGCTGTTCTCCCTTCCGTGTACCAATTGCTAGATTAGCTGCCGCACAAGCAGCCATTAGAGCAAGCAAATAGGCTTTGTAAAGGCGGGTAAAAAATACCCGCCTTTTACCTTCTTTTCTTCGTGCTACGAATTACCAACCTATAATCTTTATATTCTGCGTATACACTTTTAGAAGCTACTGCTCTAACCACAAAAATTAAAAAATACTCAAAATCGTTACTGATTTTTAAATTGATTCTTATTTGAACTCGAAAATTCTTGGTAGAATTACTAGCATTAAACCTGCAACAAAAGAAATTTATCATGACAAAAAACAAAAGCGTATTCAATATTGTAAATGCGTCTGGCTCACCATACGAATGCGGATTTGCACATGGGCAAACCTCAAAAAAATTAATTCAAAATATAATCAGTATTTGGGGGCAAAATATAAAACGCCAAACTGGTTTAACCCTAGAAAGCTATGCAAATCGCTTTAAAACTGAAACTTCGCTTTTTAAAACTATCGTAGATCTTGCACCCGAATTACTTGAAGAAGTGCATGGCATTGCGGATGGTGCCGAAATGCCGCGTAATATTATAGAAATTTGGCAATATATTGACGAACACGAGTGGTTTATTAAAGATTTTATCCTAAGGAAAAATAATCTCGGCGAAAACGCTTGTAGCACATTTGCCTTTAAAAACCAAAATCATGTTTTGCTTGGGCAAAACCTTGATATACCTTCTTATAAAAATGGAATTCAAACCATTATAAAAATGAAAACTGCAAATGAATTGAACTCTATTATTTTCACTCAAGCCGGCGTATTAGCATCTTTTGGTGTTAACAACTCACCCATTGCGGTTTGCGTCAATAGTCTGACTCAATTAGCTTACCGCCCTGACGGCTTACCTGTAGCCTATATGGTCAGAAAAATTTTGCAAAACACAACCTTTGCATCTGCTATTAAAACACTACAAACTAGGCCTCATGCTACGGCTCAAAACTATGTGGTGGCTTGCAATAATAATTTCCAAAATTATGAATGTTCCGCCAGCCAATCTGCACTTCTCGAAGATAAAACTAAAAATCATGTGCTTCATACCAATCATATTCTTGTAAACAAGGACACGAGAAAAGATGATTCCCTAAGCGAAGCAGAAAAACTTGAAAAACTAAACAAGGGCACCTCCATACCCCGCTACAAATGCTTACAACAAAACCTTGAGCGCCAAAGCACTTTAAGCGTCTCAGAAGCCCAAATTGCCCTATCAACCCCACCTGTTAGTATTAGCGTGAGTGAAAACATGGCATCCTTTACTTTTTTCTCAGTCATTTTTGAGTTGGGCAAAGAAACCAATGTTTGGGCTACTTCTGGCGCACCAAAAGATAATGAATATACAAAAATTAATTGGTAAAATTACATATTAAAAATCAGGCGAACAAGATAAAATGGTGGTTAGCAGTACATTTAATAATCAACGAAACAATTGTATTAATTGACTAATCACCTAACTTTACCCTAGTAACCTAGGTTTTTATGCCAAAAAAGGTCGTTTTTTTATTCCTCGCTTGCAATTTGAAAATGCCACTGTATGATTAACCACAGATAGGCGGTCTGCCTGTCTTTTTTATCCTTCCATTCCAAACCAATCCTTCAGAACCCCCAAACAAACTTGTTAGGTTTCTGAGATTTTCTTATCATCAGGAGAATTTACTATGTGGGAACAAATCTACGCTACAACTTGGACAAATCTAATTTCTATGGGTCCATTGATTTTGTGCTCTATTTTGATGCTTGCCATCATTTTAGAACGACTTATTATGTTTCGCCCTTCCAAGTTATACCAAGTGAAGCAATTTGATCATATAATCGAATTGGTTTCAAAAAATAAAAGCGAGGAAGCAATTCAGCTAACAGCCAACTCAAAGACTTTACAAGGCGAAATTATCCATAAAGGTTTAGTTGACCGCTTTCAAAAAAATGTGCTTCCGGAAGTGGCGTTTCTTGATCACGGACTTTCCAGATTAGATATTTTGGCAAAATGGACATCAACGCTTTCATTTTTAGCAAAAATTGCACCGCTATTTGGCTTACTTGGCACAGTGCTAGGAATGATTGTTGCATTTGAGGTAATCGCAAAAACTGCGGGCAATGGCGAAGTAAAACCACAAGATGTAGCTGAAGGAATCGGTACAGCCTTACTTACAACTGCTGCTGGTCTAATCGTTGCTTTGCCAGCATTAATTGCAAATTCCATAATTACAGAAGCTGGCCAATCGGTTTATAATAAATTTGAGAGTTCTTTACAATCTTTAACCATTGCTTGCGGTGGTTTAAAATTAAATGAATCAAAAATCACTGTACCAACGGAAACTCCTATTAATTTAATCAAAAATGAGGAGTTTGCCAATGTATAAACGAGTTAGAAAGAGCCCTTTTAAGAGAGAAAACGAAATCGACTTGACGGCACTGATGGATGTTGTTTTTCTTATTTTAATTTTCTTTATGGTAACAGCAACTTTTGTCAAAGAAAAGAAGACCTTCAAGGTAGAGTTAGAAAAGGCAAAAAACGCAACTGAGCAAAAGCTTGTAAAAGAGGCATTAACGATTACCATATCCAAGGAAGGTAATTATGCAATTAACGAGCAATTAACTGGTTTATTCTCAAGACGAGAGATTTTCGACCAATTGAAAAACTATAAAGACAAACACGATGTAGCAGTGATTAAAGGCGATAAAGATGCGCCTTTTGGTGCTTATGTGTATTTAGAAAGCATTTTAAACGAATTAAAAATATATAAACGCTCAATTGTTGTTAAAAAAGGTGGTAACTAATTATGAAAAATGATTCTTCTGGGTTTAGCAAATTTATTTCTTATTCATTTATCTGTCACATTGTTATCGCCATCTTTTTGGTGCTATATGCTGATAATTATCAACAAAAGCAAAAAGAAATGGAAGAGATTCAAAAACAAGAAGACCGAACTAAAGAAGAGGCAGAATTAAAAAAAGACATTGAAGAAATTTTATCAGAAATAGTAGAAGAAGTCGATGAAAAGAAAAAAGAAGAGATCATTGAAGAAATCAAAGATAAAATTTGGGAAGAATTAAAAGAAGAATTAGAAGACTTACTGGCAGACAAAAAAGATTTAGAAAAAGAAAAATATCTAGAAGAATTAGCCAAAGAAACACAAAAAGCACTTGAAGATTTAAAGAAAAAAGATCTTGAAGAAGAAAAGAAAAAGGAATTAATTGAAGAGCTTATTGCAAAAGATTTGCCTGAAATCGAAAAGAAAATTGCTGAAGAAATAAATGATAAGACTCTCGAAGAGTTAGAAAAAAACGCCTTAAAAGATTCTTTGGCAGAATTAAAAAAAACAATGGAAGAAGAAATTAAGCCAGTACTAGAAAAAAATGGCTTTATAGAAAAAATGGATGAACTAATAAAACAATTAGGTGATAATACTAAAAAGGATGACTCGAAAAGCTTACAGGAAGAAATTAAAAGTATTTTAGATAAAACAGAAGAGATAGTAGATAAGACCGATGAAGCTACCAAAAAATTTGCTGAGGCCTCTAAAGACTTCAAAGCCGAACAATTAGATGTTGCGCTTGATGTTTTTAAAAACAAAGAGCGAGCCGTAAATGAGAAAAAGGCTGAAGTAGCAGAAGTTTTTCAAAAAACCACTGAAAGTGAAAAAAATAAGGCAAATTTTACAAAGCTTCCTGAAACTGAAAAAGATTGGACCAAAGCCATCGGTCAAATTACAGAACAGCCAAACAAACCGGAAGAAAAAAACATACTTTCTAAGCCACTTGAAGAACTCGCTAAACTTGATGCAGAAAAGAACAAGGCCGAAAAAGTTTTAAAAGAAATTATGAATGAAGAGTTAGCCGATGTAAAAAAAGCAAGCGATGAAGTCAAAAAAGTTGTCACAGACGAAACAGCAAGCAAAAAGGTTTCGGCGCTTCAAAAAGAACTTGACGATGCTGCTAATAAGAGCCAATCAAAATTTTCAAATGAATTCACAAAAGCCGCTGAAACAATCCAAACTGTTAAAACAGCATTACCAGAGATCGCCAAAAGTGCTAATAAAAGCACTACAGAAAACAAACCGAAAGACCCACTTGACAAAGCCATACAAAATCTTCAAGACAAAGAGTTAGCTCTTGAAAAAAAGAAAGAAGAAGTTGCAAGCGTTATTAACAAAGCCAATTCGGATGATAAAGCCAAAAATGGCGAAAAAACGGAAGCCACCAAACTACCAACTTCTGATAAAGAATGGAAAAATTTGATTGAACAAACCAAAGAAAAAGCAAAAACTTCTGACAACAAAAAGCAAGAAACGCCTCTTGAAAAATCTGCTTCAGAATTAGCAGCACTTGATGCCGAAAAATCAAAGGCTGAAGGTGAATTAAAAAATATTGCGAAAGAATCTGCTGCCGAAGCCAAAAAAGTGGCTAGTGACCTTGAAAAGTCAGCAAAAAAGAATGAAAACAAAAAACAAGTCAGCGATGTAAAAAAGGCTATTGAAAAGGCTGAAAAACAAACGGAGTCTACTGAAACTCAAAATATAAAAGATGGCGCTGAAGCACTTTCAAAAATAAAAAATGAATTGCCAGAAATTGCACGCGCTATCAAAAATGCTGACCCAAGCCAACCAAAGGAAGACAAAAAAGACATAACAAACAAACCAAAGGACCCTGCCAAATTAAAGGCAGAATTAGAAGTCGCTAAAAATCTGGTCGAAAATAGCATCAAAGGTTTTACCGAGCTAAAGACAGGCGTTGAAATGGAAGATAAAGTTGTAACAGAAAGAATCGAGGCTAGAGTAGCTAAAGCCAATGAACTTCAAAAAAGTGTTGTTGCTGAAAAAAATGAAAAGAATGAAAATAAATTTTCAGATGAACAAACAAAGGAGCCAAAAGGCAGCTTAGAAAATGCTCAAAAGATTTTAAATGATGTTAAAGCTGAAATTGCCAAAGAAGAGCAAAGCCTCAAAAAAGAATTGGATACTCTGAAAAAGAATATGTCTGAAAAAGAAAAAATTGAGAACAAAGACGCCGTTTCTGGTTTAGAATCGGCTGTTAAAAATCTAACACAATCAAGAGCTGTTGAGCCTAAATTAACTGCCCTTGACCAAGCAGAATCTACGCTAAATGATATTAAGTCAAACATAAACGAGCAAAGAAAAGATGCTCTAGCAAAAAGTCAGGAACAATTGCAAAAATTCAAAGATCTAGCACAAGAAATTTCAGAAGGTCTTAAAAACCCTAACGAAAAAAAATCTAAAGATTCTATTATGGCTGAAATCGAAAATCAAGCCATGGCAAAAGCGCTAGATGAAAAAGCAAAAACCTTTGAAGATTTCTTAGCTGAAAATGAAAGCGAAAACTCTGAAAAGCAAAGCAAAGAATTTAAAGAAGAAGCAAAAAACAATGTGAACGCAGCGTTGAAACGGAACTCCGATAATAAAGATGATAATAACTCTGTAGCCGAAAATGAATCAAATGAAAATGCAAGCGAAGAAAGTTCTTCTGAAGAAAATGCTTCTGAGGAAGAAGGTGAAGGTTCTGGCGAAGAAGGCGAAAAATCAAAAAGTAAAAGCAAAGGAAATGCGAAAGGCGAAAAAGGCAAAGGTGAAGGTAACCAAGAGGGAAAAGATTCTGAAATTGGGCAAGAAAATTCTGCATTAGCTAAAGCCCTAGCCGAAAAAGTTGGAGGGCAAGGCAAAAAAGGCGAAGGCAAACAAGAAGGTAAAGAAAGCGCAAACGATAGCGGCGCTGACGACGATAAAAAAGAGAATAACAATAACGGAAAAAATTCTGGTCCAAGACTCGATGGTGGTAGCAAAAGCCCAGCGGAAATCGCACAAAATATTATCCTTCGCACTACAAAGGTTTTTAACAAAGCAACTGTAAGCGCAGAAGATGAGAAGCGAATTTTTACAGAAAATATCAATTATGAAGCGATTCGTATTCCACCTGTAATTAAATTTGCTAAGCCAACATCAAATGGCTTACCTATTGAGGTACGCGAATCTTCATTAGAGATATTTACAGGCTCTGAAACTGCAAAGACAAAAGTCCTTGAAAAGCCGAAAAACCCTGAAAGAGATCGTGTGAAACACGAAAAGTTCACAAAAGGGAATTTTACGGCTATACCTTATTTAAGAAATAAACCGCAAATTGACGGTAAAAAAGATGATTGGGAACTAGACAAGTCATGGGTAAAAAAAGATAAGCAAATAGCAATGGGCTGGCGTAGTGATGGGCTCTATTTCTTTGCTTCCATTAGAGACCGAACTGATAAATTTGAAAGCGCTACAACTAGCGAGATGTTTGCTACTTGGTGGCGTTTTGACAGTGTTGAGCTCTGGATAGATATGCAAAACTCTAAATCAGATGATACTAATAAATTTGATTGCCAACAGTTCACTTTTTGGCCGGCGTTAACGAATATCAGAACATCTCCTGAACTTTATGAGGTTCTATGGGGCAAAAGAGCTAGCAATACAGCTTTTAGAGATAGAAAAATTCAAGTAAAACATAGCACTCAGAATGTAGTGGCTTCTGTTGAACACCCTGACCGTCGCGGGTACGACATTGAAGTTTATATTCCAAGCGAAAATTTATTGAATAGAGATTTCTTTAAAGGCGGGCAAGTGGCTGGGTTTTTATACATCATAAATCATGGCAATTTAGTGGAAGACTCCTCGCTTGAATTTTACAAAGAAGGCTATGATGGTTATTCTAGCCACCCTTCATCTTGGGGTAATGTTCAACTTTTAGGCACAGATGCAAAAATTGAACAAATTGATGCTGACAAAAAAGTTGTAAAAGAAAAAATTATTGAGACTTCGACAAATTTAACTCTTAGAGTTACGGATAATGATGCTAACCTAGACCCAAATGTAATCGACAAAGTAACCGTACGCATTAAAAATGAAAACAATTTTGATGGCATTAAGTCTGAAGATACCGATTGGGAAGATGTCAAATTTACGGAAACTGGAAAAGATACTGGCGTTTTTACAGGCACAATTACCCTGACTGTAGCACCTTCTAAACCTGATGATAATGCGATTTGCGCACAACCTGGGGATACTCTGCACGCTTACTATAATGATCACATTCAAGTAGCTGGGGAATATGATGAAAAAACACATCTAAGAATTAAGGTTGTGGCACCAATCATCAAGGTTGCTGGTAGTTCTAACCCATCCAAAGACTAATTCATACAGGGTGCATTCGTCCCATGATGTGGTATTGTGAAGCTTTTATAAAGGTGTGTTTTTTGTAAGAACTCTAGTTTTTGGGGTTGTTGATGAGCGAGTGGTAGAGACGGGTTTGAAACCCGTCTCTACGCATGTTATCAATTACGGTTCGCCGAAAAGTGTTACCAAGATACATTATGAGGCGAACACTCCCTTCATACACAAACAATATGTAAGCAATTTGTGTATGAATTATTGTTTTTTTGGATTGTGATTAGACAGAGAAATAACTAGTTATTTTCTATTTGAAACTTCAAGCTATTGAAAATAATGACTTTGTGCAAATAAAAAGCATGTGATTTGCTATTTTTTTATTAAAAGCTTATGTCCAATACTTTATTTTGTATCCATAAAGCTGTAAATTTCGTACTATTCTGCGATCAAGGCGACTACAAACGAACTAAAGATGATTCATGAATAGCCCAAATAGTAGTGTTAAATTAATTGGAACTTTAGCTGTAGAAAAAGGCTGGGTTAGCGAAGAGGATGTTAAATTCGCTATTGAAGGCCAAAAAGCAGGTAAATTCTTTGGCGAAACACTATTGGGAAAGCAGCTTATTACTAAGCAACAATTAGATGTGTTACTGCGCCTTCAAGAAGATTCGGAAGTGCGTCAAGAGGATTTCTTATTTGGGCAAATTGCTGTTCATAACCGATTTATAAAAGCAAATGATGTAATCGATTGTTTAGAACTTCAAAAGAAAAATAACTTTTCAGAAAGCTTAGGCGAAATATTAAAAAAACGCGGACTTTTAAATACACAACAATGTTCCGCAATTTTAGCCTCTCAAGCAAGAATTAAAAAACAGGAATCAAAAAAAGACAAAAAGATTTGTTGCCCAAAGTGTAATACTTATTATCAGGTCAAAGAATCGGAAAGATACCGAAAAGTACGATGTAAAAATTGCCAATATATATTTGAAATTGGCTCTCAAAGAATCAAAGTTACCGTAGAGCCTGAAGTTTCACAGGAAGCTGCTAGAGAACCAGCTGAAAACATTGAATCAAAAAGTCTTATTCAATTTCTGAAAGAAAACGAACTAACCGTTCAAAATAAGCTTTCCGATTCTAGCGATGTTATAGTCAAAGAAGACTCAAGATACATCATTGGCAAAGAAATAGCCCGTGGGGGGATGGGTAAAATTCTTATGACTAAAGATGTGAACTTGCGTCGCAATATTGTCACAAAAGTTTTATTAAATAAAAAATCAAAACTCGCTACCATGCGATTTATTGAAGAAGCGCAAATAACTGGCCAACTCGAACACCCCAATATACCGCCTGTTTACGATTTAGGCGTAAATAAAGATGACAATATTTTTTTTACCATGAAACACATCAAGGGCGAAACTCTTGAAAACATTATTCAACAATTTAAAAAAAATGAAGATGCGGCTCTTGCAAAATATCCCTATAAAACAATTTCAGGTATTTTTGTAAAAGTGTGTAATGCCTTAGAATACGCTCATAGCAAAAATGTTATTCATCGCGATATCAAACCCGAAAATATCATGGTAGGTGAATACGGGGAAGTTTTATTAATGGACTGGGGGCTTGCTAAAATCATTGGTAGCACGGAAGAATTCGAGGAACTAGATGAACTGAAAATTTCATCTGTCAGATCAGAAGATGAATCATCCAACACATTGCAAGGCACAACTGCCGGCACGCCTGTTTTTATGTCGCCAGAACAAGCGTCAGGTTATTCCGAAAAATTAGACCACAGATCGGATATATATTCTTTAGGGGCAACACTTTTTGCTATATTAGAATTATCACGCCCTATTGTTGGTTTGGGCATACATGAGGTATTACTAAAAGCCGTAGAGGGCGATGTGCAAGAGTTGACTCGCAAAGTTCCCCCAGAATTAAAAGCTATCACCCTTAAAGCAATGGAATTTAACCCGAACGATCGATATCAAACAATTAAAGAGATGGAAAAGGATTTAATCAATTATCAAACCGGGTATGCTGTATCGGCAAAACAAGACAGCCTACTAGAGATGGCCAAAAAGTTTTACTTAAGAAATAAATTATTAACTACGGTTTCTGCGATATTCACCGCTATTTTGATTATTAGTGTTACAACTTTTATCATTTCTTTAAAGTCTCAAATGAACCTTGTTGTACAGCAAAAACAAATTGCAGACAATTCGCTAGCAAAAGCAGAAGAAGCAATAAGACAATTTGAAAAAGAAAAGGAAGAAAGAATTGCTGACAACAAAAGTTCTGCTCCATCGCTTTTTGCTAAAGCCAAAGCGGAGGCACAGATGAACCAACTAGAAAATGCAGAAAATATCATGGATACCGCCTTAAGTTATGATAGTTCTAATGCGGAATATCAATTATTTAGAGGTTGTTTAGCTCTATCTAATAATCGCTTTGTTAAAGCCAAAAGCGACTTAGGGGCAATTAAAAATCACCTATACCAAAAACAAATTGAAGAACTTATAGGTATTCTAAACACACCAAATTTAAAGGCATTTTCTGAAACCCAAAACTTCAAAATCGCTGAAATTTATACAGAAATAAAGCTTTTTGATATGGCGCAAAAACACATTGGCGATGTAAACAAAAGGCTAGAAATTTGGAACAAAAAAATAAAAAGTCACTGGAATGTTGGCAATATAAAGCTTTCTATGGTCGACAATAAATTAACTTTTTATTCCGCAGCACCAGATATCGCTGATTATTCACCTTTGGCTGGAATGCCAATTCAATCTTTAGTCTTTCATGCGACCAAAATAGCCAACTTAAATTTTGCAGAAAAAATGCCACTGGAAGAACTGCTACTTTTTAATTGCCCCGTTAAAGACTTGGGGGCTTTAAAAAACCATAAATTAAAATCGTTAAAAATTGAAAATTCACAAATTTCAGATTTAAGCCCACTGGAAAACTCTGAACTGCACACTTTGATTTTGAAGTCAGTTGATGTCAAAACTTTAAAACCCGTATTAAAGCATCCTATAAAAAATATTGAGTTTTTTGATATAAAGTTGACCGATTTAACAGAGTTAAAAAACTTTGAGCTAGAACGATTAAGTCTAACCTATTGTAAATTAATTGATTTAAACTTTATCAACTTCAAACAAGTAAAAATTTTGCAGGTGAATAGTTGTGGTCTAAAAGAAATTATTAAATTAAAAGATGCACCAATTGAGCATTTAGATTTGTCTGGCACTTTGGTAACCGATATTTCGCCTATTCAAAATAAAGATATCAAATTTTTAAATATAGGAAATATCAAAATCGAAAAAATAGATACTCTTCTAACATTAAAAAAACTAGAAACACTGATTGTTAATCCAAATAACCTTCCCCCAAACTGGGAATCAACCTTGCTAAAAATGTCATCGCATCTTAAAAAGGCTGGTGTTAGTTCAGCTTCCGCTTATCTCAAAACCCTTGAACAATTCATAGATGAAAACAAAGGGTTTAACAGCAGTAATAAAAAACCAAACTAACATTCTGTGGGTTATATTTTAACGATTCATTTTAACTTTTGCCATAAAACTTTTCGATAGCGCTTTTTGGGCACCCACAAGGGCGGTTCGACGCTTCGAATGCCCCTACAAAAAATGTTTTTAACTAAACAAAAGCATTAGAGCCAAGGCATGCCTTGGCTCTACTTTATGCCACTCATAGCTCAAAGCAAAAGGGGGTTTTTAGAAAAAACGGAGTCTTTTAAGTTAAAAGCTCGTCGCAAATGGCAAATTAGGCGAAACTAATTTTTCACGGAGAATTAAAAACAATAAACGCAATACGGTAGATTGTAAGTTTTCGGGAAAGCTTTAAACCACAGAAAACACTGAATTACACTTAAAAAATACAAAATGTTTTTATAATTTTATTGTAACTGGTAGCAAAATTTAGATTCTACGAGAGACGGGTTTGAAACCCAATGGTTGTTCAAATAAGATTTTCTTTTCAATGGAAATGAGGGTAAAAGCGTCTAGCCTAGTCAGCTAGACAGAAATTCGTTCCAGTAAATTTCAAGCTCGTTATTTTATTCAACCGAAACACCGCAAGTGCTAGCGAAGTTTGTAGAAAAAGTACTAAGGCAGTTGTTAGCCTACTTTTTCTCTCTTTCGTCTTCTCTGCCAGACCGCGGAGGGTCTGGCTACGCACCATTAAACTGCGTAGCCAGACCCTCCGCGGTCTGGCAGAGGAGACGAAAAATAAAAGAAAAAAATCACAGCAAGCAAACAAGCATTAAGCTTCTTATTTGTACAACCATTGG
>Ga0209573_1000833_pt1 | contig 55320 bp, 53 predicted proteins | sample TNRBio252014_DNA_FD_185870 | JGI IMG/M metagenome (GOLD analysis project Ga0209573, IMG submission 185870) | Wastewater treatment Type I Accumulibacter community from EBPR Bioreactor in Madison, WI, USA - TNR Reactor_6/25/2014_ DNA (SPAdes)... | ecosystem: Engineered > Bioreactor > EBPR >...
TAATTAGCGAAATATATACCATATATAGTGATTGAGACCCTTCCAAGCGAAAGTCCTAACACTAAAAGTTTTGGACTAAAGTCCATAGTTTTTACTAGCAAACTGAGACAATAAATACCGCCGCAGATATAACCCGGAGATTACTCAACTCAGTGAACAGGCGTGGCATGGCTTGTGTAGTTATGATTATCCAGGCAATGTGCGGGAACTGGAAAATTTAATTGAGCGTGCGCTGATTTTAGCGACGGGATCACAAATTGAAGCCGGCCAATGGCTGCCCAACTATTCAGCCAACAGTAGCAACCTGTCGAGACTGGAGCAATTAGAGCGGGCGGAAATCATGCGCTTGCTCGAATTGCATCATAATAATTTGAACCTGGTTGCTCGGGATATCGGGATGAGTCGCACCACACTGTGGCGACGGCTTAAAGACTATCGCTGCTTGCCTGCCGGTAAGGAAAGCGGTGATCCTGATATTTCAGAATGAAACAGCGTGAACGGCGTCACGTTTCATATTTTAACATGACGGTTCAAATTGACTGTCCGGTTCCGCCCGGCTTTCCCTGATTTCCCCCCGCTTCATCCTGTTTTTCCGACCTTTAACGCCATCGCCGCCCTTCGACAAGGGTTGCTGGATCGCCTCCTGATTTGGCGTATTACTTGCTAAACCGCATTTCACTTTTTACTGACTCAACCCGGGTCAGCGTAAAGCCGAGCGGATAGCCATTGTGTTCATCATTTACTCCCCTCGCCCCCTGCCAAGTGGGCGGTTAGGGAGCGGGGGTCAGCCGTTGAATCTCCTGCCCTCTCCCCCAACCCCTCTCCCGCTAGCGGGAGAGGGGAGTGAACGATGACCCATCGTGATCCAGAACACATTGATAACGAGTGATAACAGGGGGCGCACCATGAATTTTGGAGACTACACCAAGCAACTGCGTGAGCAGCGGCGCCGGATCAGCAGCCGTTATTCGGTTCGGCAGATGGCCTTGCGAGTGGGGATAAAACCGGGGTATCTGAGCCGGCTGGAACGCGGAGAAGTCTCGCCGCCACCGGAAGAGACCATTTTGCGACTGGCGGCGGATTTGGGAGAAGACCCGGATATTCTGCTGGCGCTGGCGGGCCAGGTCGCCGCCGATGTTCGCGAGATTATTGTCCAGCGCCCCCTGCTGTTCGCGGAACTGATCCGGGGATTGGGCGACTTGCCCGATTATCAGTTAACGACGCTGGTCCAGCAGGTGCGTAACATCCGGTGCTGATCGCGGCCACCGGGTCACCGGACGCAACCGCCCCGATCCCCTCAGGCCGTCTGGAGCGAACGGCTATGGCGTAACCCGCTATTCGCTCCCATAATTCCGGCTCGCGTCTGCCCAGCCCCCATTTCTTTGCGAGCCGCCCCATTATGCAATCCGAATTCGTCATTGCCCTGTTCGCGTGGGTCACCGCCCATCCCGGCTGGATGAGCTTTGTGATTTTCAGTACGGCAGCGGCGGAATCGCTGACCATCATCGGCGTCATTATTCCCGGTGCACTGATCATGTTCGGTCTGGGGGCGCTGATCGGCCTGGGGCATGTGGATTTCTGGTCGGCCTACGGGTGGTCGGCGCTGGGCGCGGTGGTGGGCGATGCGATCAGTTTCTGGATCGGCCGCGTTTTCCATCAGGGTGTGCGCCGGGTCTGGCCGTTTACCAAGCACCCGGAAATGATCACCCGCAGCGAGGACTTCTTCCGACGGCATGGCGGCAAGGGCGTCCTGTTTGGGCGCTTCTTCGGCCCGGTGCGCGGCACCATTCCCACCGTGGCCGGGATGATGGATATGAGTTGGCGCAGTTTCATGATCGCCAACGTGGTCTCGGCCCTCCTGTGGGCGCCCGCCTACCTGATTCCCGGCATGGCCTTTGGCGCGTCGCTGGAAATCGCCTCGCGGGTGGCCGGGCGACTGGTGGTGCTGATCCTGATCATCGCGGTGCTGCTGTGGGTCACAACCTGGCTGGTGAAGCACCTGGTCCGGCTGTTTCAGGCCCACGCCACCGACTGGCTGCGCCGCTTTTACCAGTGGAGTCAGGGTCGCCGCTGGATCGGTCCGATCAGCGCCTCGCTGCTGGATCCGGCCCAGGGCGAGGCCCGAGGTCTGGCGACGCTGGCGGTGTTGCTGCTGGGCGGTGTGGTGCTGATCAGTCTGAGCCTGAGCGCCGCCGGTCAGCATCTGCCCAGCCGTCTGGACCAAAGCCTGTACCACTTCTTCCAGGAATTGCGCACGCCTTGGGCCGATGGCTGGATGGTGTTCATCGCCGAACTGGGCGATTACCAGGTGATTTTGCCGATCAGTCTGGTCGTGCTGGGCTGGCTGATCTGGCGGCGCCATCATTCAGCGGCCTGGCACTGGCTGGCAGCGCTGAGCTTTGGGATGGCGACCAATCTGATCTTTCGCTGGCTGCTGCCGGTCTCCAGCCCCGCCGAGGCCGCGCAGGGCGTGGCCGGCTCTTCGTTTCCTTCCAGTCACGCCACATTCAGCACCCTGGTTTTTGGCTTTCTGGCGGTGCTGATCGCCCGTGAATTGCCGCAGGCCCGGCGCTGGAGGGTCTATCTGGCGGCAGCGCTGCTGATCGTGCCGATTGCCTTTACCCGCCTCTATCTGGGCATCCACTGGCTGACCGATACCTTGGCCGGGCTGTCCCTGGGCCTGATCTGGGTCGCGGTGCTGGGCGTCGCCTACAACTACCATACGACGACGGCATTGAACTGGCGCGGCTTGCTGGCCTACAGCGTTTTGGTTCTGCTGGTGACGGATTTGCTGCATGTGGGGATGGACTACCGCGCCGATCTGCAACGCTATCAGCCCCAGCCGCTGGTCCAAACCCTGGAGCGGGAGTCGTGGTGGCAAAGCGGCTGGCGGCAACTGCCTCAGCAGCGGATGGATTTTCGGGGCCACCTCCGGCAGGATTTCGTGTTGCAATGGGCAGCGCCCCGTGAGCAACTGGAGCGCCGGTTGCAGGAGGCCGGCTGGCAGATTGCGCCCGACGTGGACTGGCGCGGTCTGTTGCTGTGGCTGAGTCCCCAGGTGGCGTTGCACGAATTGCCGGTTTTGCCGCAAATCCACGATGGCCGTGAGGACGCGCTGCGGCTGGTGCGTTACGACGACCCGGCGGCGACCCGCTGGGTGTTGCGCTTCTGGGATGTCGACGTGCGCCTGGTCGAAGGGGAAACCCCGGTCTGGGTGGGGAGCATCAGTCGCCAGAAGCTGGAACCGCGCATGGGGCTGTTTACCTTTGCGGTCGATGCGCCACAGACCCGCGCGCCGGTGGAGTTGCTGGCCCCGGCCTGGCAGGGATTGCGCACCCGCAGCGTCATGGGCGGCAATCCCCACGAGCACATCACCTTGATTATCGAGTGATCAACTGAAACCTGGGAGCGCCCGATGTTGATGAGAACCGAAACGTCCTGTTTGCTGGTGGTGGATTTTCAGGAACGGCTGATGCCGGCGATCCACGATCCCGACCACATCATTGCCAACGCCGTCTGGCTGATCCAGATTGCCCAGCGGCTGGGGGTGCCGGTGCTGGTTTCGGAGCAGTATCCGCAAGGTCTGGGTCACACCGTAGCGGCGATCCGCAATCTGCTGCCGGCGGAAGCGTTCATGGAAAAGCGGCATTTCTCCTGCGCCGCCGAGCGCGCATGTATGCGGCGGATTGACGCCCTGAACCGCGAACAGATCGTTGTCATCGGTGCGGAGGCGCATGTGTGCGTGTTGCAAACCGCGCTGGGTCTGCGCGCGTCCAACAAGGAGGTTTATCTGGTGGCCGACGCGGTGTCTTCCCGGTCGCCGCGCGATGTGGAACTGGCGCTGGAACGGATGCGGGCCGAGGGGGTGCGCATTGTCAGTCGGGAAATGGCGGTCTTCGAGTGGCTGCATCAAGCTGGCGACGACCGGTTCCGCGCGATCAGCCGCGAGTTTTTGCGCTGAGCCTGAAGGGGGGACTGCCCACTTCGGCGAGTCCACCCCGGATTCCAAAAAACCCCGGTGATTCCCATGTCCCGTACTGATTCTTCCATTCCCCGCCGGCCCTGCGTCGCGGTTCGCGTCGGTTCGGTCACGATCGGCGGCCCCGCGACGCAGGGCCGGCGGGGAATGACCAACACCGACACCGCGGATGTAGCCGCGACGGTGCAACAGGTCGCGGAACTGGCGCAGGCCGGTTCGGAACTGGCCCGCCTCACCGTTAATAATGAGGAAGCGGCCGCCGCCGTGCCGCAGATTCGCGAACGTCTGGCGGCGCAAGGAATCGCCATTCCGCTGATTGGCGATTTTCACTTCAACGGCCATCGGCTGTTGACCCAGCATCCGGCTTGCGCTGCGGCGCTGGACAAGTACCGCATCAATCCCGGCAATGTGGGGCGTGGCCGGAAAAAGGATGAACAGTTCGCGACGATTGTCGAGATCGCCTGCCGGCATGACAAACCGGTGCGCATCGGCGTCAACTGGGGCAGCCTCGATCAGGAACTGGCGGCGCGGCTGATGGATGACAACGCCCGCCTGCCGGAACCGAAACCCGCCCCCGCCGTGATGCGCGAGGCGATGATCATTTCCGCGCTGGACAGCGCCCAACGGGCCGAGGACATCGGTCTGGGCCACGACCGCATCATTTTGTCGGTGAAAATGAGCGGGGTGCAGGATCTGATCGCGGTCTATCGCCAGTTGGCGGCGCGCTGCGACTATCCCTTGCACCTGGGCCTGACCGAGGCGGGCATGGGCAGCCAGGGCATTGTCGCCTCGACCGCTGCGCTGGCGGTGCTGTTACAGGAGGGCATCGGCGACACGATCCGCATTTCCCTGACCCCGGAGCCGGGTGGCCGCCGCACTCAGGAAGTGATCGTCGCTCAGGAAATTCTGCAATCGCTGGGCCTGCGGGCGTTCACCCCGGCGGTGGTGGCCTGTCCCGGCTGTGGCCGCACCAGCAGCGATTATTTCCAACGGCTGGCCCAGGACATTCAGGGGTATCTGCGCGAACAGATGCCGGTTTGGCGCAGCCGCTATCCCGGAGTTGAGGAACTGAAGGTGGCGGTCATGGGCTGCGTGGTCAACGGTCCCGGCGAGAGTAAACAGGCGCATATCGGCATCAGCCTGCCCGGAACCGGGGAAATTCCGGTCGCGCCGGTCTACGTCGATGGGGAAAAGACCGTGACCCTCAAGGGCGAGCACATCGCCGCCGACTTTCAGCGTCTCGTGGAGGACTACGTCGCCCACCGCTACGGAATGGGGTCAATTACCCCGCCCTGAAGGGCGAGGCTTGTAGCTGTACTCCCCACATCCTTTTTGGATCATGGCACGCTACGTTAGCCTTGATTCCGGGTTATCACCGAGAAACCCGGAGGCAGGTGGGCCGATTGACACCTTTGGCAAAAAGGACTCTTGCGAGTGGCGGCCCCATCTTCTTACCCGTCATCAGCCTCTCGCGGCGGTGTCAGATTTCCTGACTAAAAAGAAGGCAGTCGGTGGCTTTTCTGCGTTGAAAACGGTTTACCACAGGGGTGCCTTAACGCATTAACGATATTTAATAATAACTTATGACTCAATTCAACCCAAAAGCTGACCGCGCTTTGCGCGGTGCGCTCTCCCTCCCCGGCGTAAACGCCGGGGCCTCTCGCGCAATTCTGGTGATTCGCCATGTCCGATGCGCCCGCCACCCCGCGTAGCACCCCGATCAAGCTGGAAGACAACCTGCGGCATATCAACAAGCTGCTGGAGAAGCATCGCCTGGTCGAGACGCTGGTGGACCGCAACCGGACCAGTCCCCGCCACGCCCTGATTGAATCGCTGGTGCATCGCCAGCATCTGGTGGAACTGCAACTCAAACTGCGCGGCCAGCATCCAGCGGACATTGCCTACGTTCTGGAAGCGCTGCCGCTGGAAGACCGGCTGCTGGTCTGGCGGCAGATTCAGGACGAGTGCGGTGGCGAAGTCCTGCTGGAAGTCTCCGACGCGGTGCGGGATTCGCTGATGGAAGCACTGGTGCGCCCAGCGCTGGTTCAGGTGCTGAGTCAGCTTGATGCCGATGATCTGGCGGAGCTGGCCGAAGCGGTTCCCGAAGATGTGCTGGCCGAAGTCGCGCAAACCCTGAACGCCGGCGACCGCGACTGGTTGCAAACCACCATGGCCTATCCCGAAACCGTGGTGGGCCGGTTGATGAACCCGGAAGTCCTGACAGTGCGCGACGACGACCGGCTGGAACCGGTGCTGCGGATGCTGCGGGGGCGGGAGGATCTGCCGCGCAACACCGACAGTTTGTACGTCGCGGATTCCCGGCATCAGTTCAAAGGGGTGCTGCCGCTGCGGGCTTTGCTGATCAACGATCCATGCACCCCGGTGGCGGAGCTGATGCTGACCGATCCGGTGGTGCTCAACCCGAACGACAGCGCCGATGACGCCGCCCGGGCGTTTGAACGTTATGACCTGGTATCGGCCCCGGTGGTGAATGAGCGCGGCAAACTGCTGGGCCGGCTGACCGTGGACGCGGTGATGGATTTCATCCGCGAGGAGTCGGAGGAGGACGCGCTGAACAGGGCGGGGCTGCGCGGCGATGAAGATTTGTTTGCGCCGATCTGGGCCAGCGCCCGCAACCGCTGGCTGTGGCTGTCGGTCAATCTCTGCACGGCGTTTATCGCCTCGCGGGCCATTGGCCTGTTTGAGGGCGCGATTTCCCAGTTGGTGGCCCTGGCGACCCTGATGCCGATTGTAGCCGGCATCGGCGGCAATTCCGGCAATCAGACCACCACGCTGGTGGTGCGCGGGCTGGCGCTGGGTGAAATCACCCCGGCCAACACCGGGCATCTGATCGTCAAGGAACTGGGGGTGGGCCTGCTCAATGGCCTGGTTTGGGGAGCGACGGTGGGACTGTTCGCCTATCTGCTGTACGGGAACCTGCCGCTGGGTCTGGTGATGGCGGCGGCCATGCTGCTGAATTTGTTGCTGGCGGCGGCGGTGGGCGTCGCCATTCCGCTGATTCAGCACCGGCTGGGCCGCGACCCGGCCTTTGGATCGAGCGTCCTGCTGACCTTTATTACCGACGGCATGGGGTTTTTCATTTTCCTGGGGCTGGCGACGGTGTTTCTGGTGTAGCCCGAGGGCGGCGAAACAAATTGACTGACCACGAGCACGGCTAAAACGATCAGTGCATCGCACTCCATCATGACAGCGTGCGCGCCAGTGGTTCTTCCTCCGCGCCCAGATACGCCTCGATCACTTTCGGATCGCGGCGTACCTGCTCGGGCGATCCCTCGGCAATCTTGCCGCCGTGCTCCAGCACCACCAGTTTGTCGCAAGCTCGCATCACCAGCCGCATGTCGTGCTCAATCAGCAAAATGGTGATGCCGCGCCCCCGAATTTTGCCGATCAAGCCAATCAGCGCCTCGGTTTCCTGTTCATTCATGCCGCCCGCCGGCTCATCCAGAATCAGCAGGCGCGGTTGAGTCGCCAGTGCGCGGGCGATTTCCAGCCGCCGCTGATCGCCATAGGACAGATTTTTCGCCAACGCCAGCGCCTGTTGGCGCAGACCCACAAATTCCAGTTCCTTCAAGGTACGGCCCACCGCGCCTTCTTCCTCGCGCCGCTGGGACGGTAAGCGCAGCATGGCGGCCAGAACCCCACCCCGCAGCCGGTAATGGCAGCCGGCCAGCACGTTTTCCAGCGCGGTCAGTTGCTGAAACAGGCGGATGTTCTGAAAGGTGCGGGCGATGCCGCGCATGATGATGCGGTGGGTGCGCAAGCCGTTGAGCGGCGCATCGGCGAAGGTGATTTGCCCCTGGTCCGGCTGATAATTGCCCGTGATCAGATTAAATACCGTGGTCTTGCCCGCCCCGTTCGGCCCGATCAGCCCGACCACCGAGCCTTCCGCAACGGTGAACGACACGTCCTTGACCGCCGTCAGACCGCCGAAGGTTTTGGTCAGATGGTGCAGCTTCAGCAGGGGCGTAACGGGGGATTCGCCGCTCATCGCCCACCTGCTTTAGCCCGTCCGGGCAGCGAAAAGCGCCGACCACTGGCCGGCAACAGTCCCTGGGGACGCACCACCATCATCACCATCATCACCAGCCCGAACACCAGCATTCGCGCGCTGGCGAATTCGCGGAACAGTTCCGGCAGGCCGATCACCAGAAACGCCGCCAGCAGCACCCCCGCGATGCTGCCTGCGCCGCCCAGAATCACGATCATGAACAGCACCACCGATTCCCAGAAGCTGAACGATTCCGGGGAAATAATGGTCATCTTCGCGGCAAACAGGGTTCCGGCCATGCCCGCCCAGGCTGCGCCCAGACCGAATACCGCCAGCTTGTAATAATCGGTATTGATGCCGCTGCCCTCCGCCGCCACTTCATCCTCACGCAGATAATTCAGCGCCCGGCCAAAGCGCGACTGCTTGAGTCGTAGAAACAGAACAATGGTCAGGGCGACAAAGCCCCAGATCAGATAAAAAAACTCTTCCGGCCGGCGGATGACCCAGCCAAACAGGTTTGGGCGACTGATGCCGAAGATGCCATTGGCGCCACCGGTAATACCGAACACATCGTTGACCAGGGCGATGCGGACAATTTCACCGACGCCGATGGTGACGATCAACAGGTAATCGCCGCGCAGATGCACGACCGGCCGCGCCACCGCCAGCGCAAACAGACCCGCTGCCAAACCGCTCATCGGCAGCGTCCACAAAATCGGAATCTGATAGCGGGTATTGAGAATGGCGGCGGTATACGCGCCCATCGCGTAAAACGCGGCATGGCCCATGTTAAACAGCCCCGCCTCGCCCAAGATCAGATTCAGGCTCAGCGCCAGCAGCGCGTACAAGCCGATACTGTTCAGCACATCCACCTGATAGGCATTCAGAAACAGCGGCGCTATCGCCAGAATCACAGCGACGACACCGGAAGTCAGCCCAGCGGCGCGGTTCATATCGTTCGCCTTTCGCCTTAAATCTTGTCCGCCACCCGCTCGCCCAATAACCCCTTGGGTCGAACCATCAAAATCAGGATCAGCACGCAAAAGGCGATGGCGTCTTTCCAAGCGATGGAGATATAGGCTGCGCCCAGCGCCTCAACCACCCCGAGCAGCAATCCACCCACCATCGCACCGGGAATATTACCGATGCCGCCGAGAATCGCGGCGGTAAACGCCTTCATGCCATAGACCCAGCCCATGGTGAAATTGATCTGGCCGTAATACAGCCCGACCATCAATCCGGCGACGCCGCCCAGCGCCGGTCCCAGCAGAAAGACCAGCAGGATCACCCGGTTTACATCGATGCCCATCAATCGCGCCGCGCCCTGATCAATGGCCGCCGCGCGAATCGCTGTGCCGATCCGGGTTTTCTGGATGAACAGATACAGCGCCGCCATCATGACGACGGAAGCCAGTACGATCAGTACCCGCATCAGCGGAATGTACAGGCCAAAAAAATCGAGAGTGGCAGCGGGCAGGATGTTGTCGGGATAGACCTGAAAACGCGCGCCGTAAATCAGCATCAGGGTGTTTTGCAGGAAGATCGACGCGCCCAGCGCCGACACGACCGCCGACAAGCGCGGCGATTCGCGCAGGGGGCGATAGGCGGCTCGTTCCAGAATCGCGCCCAGTACCGCCACCAGGCCCATCACCATAAGCACTAGAACCAGCACGCCCAGAGCGAAACCCACCCGGTCGGTCAGCGCCAGTGACGTGAGCAGGGTCAGGCCCAGATAAGCGCCATAAGTGAATAAATCGCCGTGGGCGAAATTGATCAGCTTGAGCACGCCATAAACCATGGTGTAGCCCAGGGCGATCAGGGCGTAGATACCGCCAACAGCCAGGCCGTTGGTGAGTTGCTGGAGGAATTCTTCCATGAGGTCGTTGGGATTCAGGCTGGAGGGAGAGGAACGCTGAGTTGCCGGCAAAGACTCAGGCTGGTAGTAGATTGACGCATAAATTCTGACAGGTAGCGCCTGGCTCCCACGCTCCAGCGTCTCGGGTCAGCCTTCGGACTCGCGCCGCTGGAGCGGCTCGACGGCGTTCCCACGCTGGAGCGTGGGAACGAGAACCGGTCAAAGCTTTTGCGGCAGCCCACCAAGCAGGTTCCCTCGTGCTGGAGGGAACCACCTATTGATCTCACAGCTTTTGCAACACGAATTTCCCGTTGGCGTCTATCTGGTAAACCCGATACACCTCACCTTCGCGGTCGCCCTTGGCGTCGAAGGAGATCGGACCGCTCAGACCGGGGAAATCCTTCAGATCCTTGTGCAGATACTCGGCCACCTTGACGCCCTCGATGGATTTCGCACCGGCCATGCCCGCCACGGCGACCCGGAAACCGTCACCGGCCAGCATCGCCCAGATTGAAGGGGGCAGTTCGTTGTATTTCTTCTGGTAATCGGCTAAAAACGTCTGAGCATCCGACGTATCCAGATCCTGCGGCTGTGGCGGGCTGAGGAAATAGAAACCGGTGGCCGCCTCCTGACCCGCGATCTTGACCAGATCCACATTGTTGGTGGCGTCGCCGCCAATAAATGGCGTCGGCCAGCCCATGGCTTTCTTCTGCCGCAGCAGCAACCCCGCTTCCGGGTAGTAACCGGTGAACAGCACCACGTCGGGATTAGCGCCCTTGAGCTTGGTCAGGATGGCGGTGTAATCCCGCTCGCCAGGAGTGAGCGCATCGAAGAACACCACGTTGGCCCCTTTCTTCTTCAACAGTGCGTTGGCTTCGTCGGCCAAGCCCTTGGCGTAGGAGGTGCTGTCGTGCAGGATAGCGACCTTCTTAAAGCCCAGCTTTTCAATCGTTTGCGCCGCCATGCGCCCCTGTTCATCGTCACGCGGCGCAGTGCGGAAGAATTTCTTGAAGCCCTTCTCGGTCAGGCGGATCGCGGTGGAACCGTTGGCAATCTGCGGAATGCCGGCTTCATCGTAAATCGCTTGGCTGGCTTCGGTCACTGAGGAACCGTAGGTGCCGACCACTGCCGCCACGCCCCTGGTCGTCAGTCGTTGCGCGGCCAGCGAGGCGGTGCGCGGATCGCCGCCGTCGTCCTCGGTCACCACCTCGATTTGCTTGCCCAGCACGCCGCCCTTGGCGTTCTGCTGCTCGGCCAGCAGCTCAACGATCTTCCTCATCCCCTGCCCTTCGCTGGCCCAGGATCCGGTCAGCGGCGCCATCAGGCCAATCTTGACGGTCTCCGCCGCCTGGGTCATCCCACCGCCCAAGGCCAGACCGACCGCCGCCGCCAACGCTAATAGTTGTTTTTTCATGTGATTACATCCTCCTGCCAACGTGGGAAAAAAGAACGATAGCAGCGAAGCTCAAACAGCGTCAAACCTGCCGGACTGGCGGTATGGGCACTCTGATCTCCGCCAGCGACACAGCCGTAACCGACCCGATGACCTCCTCATCCTCCTGTCCCTCTTCAGCCTCCCCGCAACCGCCGGGAAGCCAGTTCAGCGCCCGGCCGCCGGCGCCGGAACCCAGTCCAGCGAAATCAAACAGCCCGGCATCGGCGAGATGCGACGGGGCCACGTTCTGCAACGCAGCGAAAATATTTTCCACCCGCCCCGGAAACTGCTTCTCCCATTGCCGCAGCATGGCCTTGATCGCCTGCCGTTGCAGATGGGGTTGAGAACCGCACAGGTTGCAGGGAATGAGCGGGAATTGCCGAATCTCCGCATAGGCGGCCAGATCGTGCTCCCGGCAATAGGCCAGCGGCCGGATCACGACATGCCGGCCATCGTCGCTGAGCAGTTTCGGCGGCATGGCCTTGAGCTTGCCGCCATGGAACAGATTCAAAAACAGGGTTTCCAGAATGTCGTCGCGGTGATGGCCCAGGGCGATCTTGGTCATGCCGTGCGCAGCGGCGAAGGTGTACAGCGCGCCGCGCCGCAGCCGCGAGCACAATCCGCAAGTGGTTTTACCCTCGGGAATCACCCGTTGGACGACGCGGTAAGTGTCCTGTTCGATAATGTGAAAAGGTACGCCGATGCTCCGCAGATAATCGGGCAGCACTTGTTCAGGAAAACCCGGCTGCTTCTGGTCGAGGTTGACCGCCACCAGCTCGAACTGCACCGGCGCCCGCGCCTGCAAGTTGCGCAGAATATCGAGCAGCGCGAAAGAATCCTTGCCGCCGGACAGGCAAACCATCACCCGGTCGCCGTCCTCGATCAGGTTGAAATCCTGGATGGCGCGGCCCACGTTCCGCCGCAACCGCTTGTGGAGCTTGTTCGCGTTGACCTGCTGTTTCCGCATCGCCGCCGTCATCATCACCTCCTCGGGTACTGCCTGCGCGGCGGGTGACTTTAACTGAAAACCGGCCCGGTTGCGCGAGTCAGATACCTTGCCGGACGCCGGGCGGGAGACTAGACTCCCTCGCTATTCTCATGAAATCAAACCGTGGATCGCCCCTTGCCGATCCCGCCCCCCCGTCCCGCACCGACCGCCATTTCCCGGAGAACTTCACCATGGAGACCAGCGACATCGCACACTACAAGCACCGGCTCGTCGAGCTGCGCGTCGAGCATCGCGATCTGGATGACGTGATTGCCCGCCTCGCCAAGGATCCCCTGGTCGACGAGCTGGAACTGAAGCGGCTAAAAAAACGCAAGCTCATGCTCAAAGACATGATTGCGCATCTGGAAAGCAAGCTCATTCCTGACCTCAACGCCTGAATCCGCCACAAAAAAAGGCCGCCCGGCCTTACGGCCCGTGGCGGCCCCGCCCCACTCTCTCGCCCAAAGATTTAGATAGGCTTGCCGTATTTTTTCAAGTGCAAGGTTTTGGCTTGGCCGATCCAGTCATCGCGGTGAACGCGGCCACTCAAGTTGACGCCCTCCGCCTCAAGCCGTTCGATCTCAGCTTCCGTCAGTTGCGCAATCTGCTGGTAGGCGGTCACGCCCGCACCATGCAGTTTGCCTTCCAGCACCGGGCCGATCCCGCTGATCAGCTTCAGATCATCCGGATCCGCCGGCGGCGGTGCGTCCAACTCCGCCGCTTGCCGATCCACGGCCAGCGTCCTGATCAGACCGTTCATCTCCTCCAGCCGCCGGGCGATGCCCTGCAAATCATCGCGGGTCGGCACCCCCAGCCGCTTCAGGGCGCGGGCCACCCGCTCCTCAAACAACTGTTCCAGATTATCCAGGGTATCGGCCGCCTTGGTTTTAACGTCTTCGACCATGCCGCGCACCTCCTCGACCCGCTCTTTCATTTCATCGACTTTATCGCCCGCCAGCTTCAGGGTCTGATCACGCAGTTTCTCGCCCTCCCTGACCAGCGAATCCACCACCTTGCCCGCTTCCTCCTGAGCCTTGTCCACCACGGCCCGCAGTTGATGAGTCACGGACTCGGGCGCTTGTTTTTCGGTATTATCACTCACGGCGTACTCCTTTCAGCGATTGCTTGGGTTCCAATAGATCATGGTGAAAACTCTAGCAGTGAAAACTAGTGCAAACACCCTAAGCGACTGGTATTTCCACATCCTCCCCGACACAGGGTCAGCCGCCTTTGGGGCCGCCGCTATGATAAAGTAACTTAACCCTTCTTCCGGCCCGCCGGCCCGCCCCGCTCCGACGGGCGAAGCCAATCCCTATTCAGAGTTCTACAACCGTCCCATGATCCTGAGCCGCTTCCTCAAGCCCAAGTGGCAACACGCCAATCCCGAAACCCGCAAGCAAGCGGTGCGGGAACTGGAGCACACCGACTCGACCCTGCGCGACCTGGCTCAGCAGGATCCTGACCCCACCGTCCGGTGCGCGGCGCTGGAACGGCTCGATGATCTTGACCTGCTGCGGCGAATCGCCGCCGAGGATCCCGATTCCGGGATGCGCGCCGCCGCTGAGCGCCGCTACCGCGCCCTGCTGGCGGATCCGGCCGCCAGCGGACCCCTGCTGGCCGACCGTCTGGAACGACTCCAGCGCGATCTGGACGCCGATCTGCTGGACTACCTGCTGCGCCACGCGGTCGAGCCGGAGTTGCGGCTGGCCCTGCTGGACCGGATGGACGCCGAACCGGCGCTGGCCGACATCGCCCAGCGGGATTCTCATCCCGACGTGCGCCTGGCGGCGGCGGAACGGGTGCAGGATCCTGAGCTGCTGGACCAGATCGCCCGCCACAGTCGCAACCGTGACAAACGGCTGCACCGCCGGACCCGCGAGCGGCTCGACGCCTTGGCGGTCGCCCAGACCCGCGCCGCTCAGTGGGAACGCTGGTGCGCCGAAATGGAAAATCTGCGCTGGGACGGCGAGAGCGGGATCAATGCGGGCCGGTTTCCCCGTCTGGAACAGGAATGGCGGGCGCAGGACGCCGCTGCTCCCCCCGAATTGCGAGAGCGCTACGTTCAGGCGCGCACCCACTTTCTGGCCGAGCGTCAGGCCAGCGCGGATCGCCGCAGTCAGCGGCTGGACTTGGTGAACGCGCTGGATACGCTGCTGGAACGGCTCCGCCAGGCCGCTGAACCGAGCGCCGAACTCAACGCGGCGATCCGCTACGCCACTCACGAGGCTCCAGCCGCCTGGGCGCACTTCGGTTCGGGTCAGGATGCCGAAAGCCGGCGACTGGAAGCGCGCTTCCGGCAACTGGAGCAGGATATTCACGAACAGGAGCGCATCTTGCACCGTAACCACGCCCGCGCCGAACACCAGCGCGAACTGCTGCGCCAGGCCGAAACCCTGCTCCAGCAGCCCAGTGAAGTTCACGAAGCTGAAATCAAGCGCCTGCGGCAACACTGGGATGGGCTGGAACGCCCTGAATCGCCGGCCTTGGCGCTGGAACTGCAACAGGGCTTTGATAGCCTGCTGGACAGGCTGCGCGCCCGCCTGCACCGGCAAATCCAGCACCGCGACCAGGAGTGGCGGGAATTACAGGAACTGACCTCCCAACTGGAAGCCGCCGCGACGGAAGGCGAATTGCAGCAGGCCACCGAGCTTCAGGACCAAGTTCGTCATCGCCTCAAGCACTGCATCGGGCTGAGCCGGGCGCAGATGGCGATGATTGAAGAACGGCTGCAAACCTGTGCGGGGCGGCTGGGCGAACTGCGTGACTGGCGGCGATGGGGCGCTAACCAGGCCCGGGAGCAGCTTTGCGCTACTGCGGAAAACCTGGTCGGTCTGGAAGCGGAACCCACGGAAATTGCACAGCAGATTCAGCAGGTTCGCGACGCCTGGAAGGCGCTGGACCACCACGAAGGCGCCGCGCCCAAGGTGCTGTGGAAACGGTTCAACACCGCCTGTGAGCGGGCCTACGCGCCGTGTCAGGCTTACTTCGAAGCCCAGACCCAGGAGCGGCGGCTCAATCTGGAGAAAAAACAGGCGCTGTGCGAGCAGCTGGAGCAGTTTGCCACTACTACCGACTGGCAACAGGTGGATTGGCGCGAAGCCGACCGGCTGCGCCGCCGCGCCCAGGAACAGTGGTACAAGCTCGGGCCGGTGAACCGCACCGAGCGCAAGACCCTGGATCGCCGCTTTCAGCGGGTTCTGCAGCAGATGGACCAACACCTTGGGGCCGAGCGTGACCGGGAGTTGCAACGGCGTCAGCAGCTCATTCAACAGGTTCAGGCGCTGGTGGACAGTCCTGATCTGCGCGCCGCCGTTGAAACCGCCAAGAAGGCCCAGCTTGAATGGCATCCCACCGTGCAGGCTCTGCCCCGCCAGGAACAGGCGTTGTGGAAGGAATTCCGCGCCGCCTGCGATCAGGTATTCGCCCGCCGTCAAGCCGGGCAGCAGGCCGCCGACAGTGAGCGGCAGGATCATCTGCGCCGCAAGCAGGAGCTGTGCGCGGAACTGCAAGCTCTGGCTGCCGTCGCCCCCGATCAACTGGCCGAGGCGCGGGTTCGGTTGCACGCCATCGAACGCGAGTGGGCCACGGTGGGAGCCGTGCCCAAGGTCGACCAGCGCGCGCTCGACCAGCGCTTTGAGACTGCCCTGCGCCAGTTTGCCCAGCATGAGCAAAACCAGCGGCGCGTCCAGGTCCGGGAAACCTTCCATCGCTTGCATGAGCGCGCCCGACGGTGCGCCCAACTGGAAGCGTGGCTGCTTGAGCCGCCCCCGGCGCTGGACGTGGCGCTGGCCGAAGCGCGAGAGCGCTGGGACCGCCTGCCGGAACTGCCGCCCGCGCTCCTGGGATTGGTGCAACAGCGGTTTACCGCAGTCGTTCAGGCGCTGACTGCTGACGCGGATTCCGCAGCAGCCTTGCGCGCCCGCCTGGAACGCAACCTGGAACACAAGCGCATCTGGTGCGTGTGCCTGGAAATCGTCGCCGGCGTGGAATCGCCGCCCGAGTTCGCCACCCTGCGCATGGAATACCAGGTAGCCCGGCTGTCGGCGTCGCTGGCGGGCGCGCGCGCCAAGACCGACGCCATCTATGACCCTCGGCAGCTTCAGGAACGCTGGTGCCTGACCGGGGCGCTGCCGGTGGCCGAGGAAGCGGCGCTGGATGCCCGGTTCCTGCGCGCCATGGAGGCCTGGCAGCGGCGGGAGGAAAGCTGAAACCCGGCGACGGCCGCGCCCCTCTGGAGCTGAAACCCGGCGACTTGCTCCTGGCGCTGCTGGCCAACGCCGTCTGGGCGTTCAACTTTATCGCGGGCAAGGCAGGGGTGATCCAGTTCCAGCCTTTCCTGTTCACCGCCCTGCGTTTTGCTGTCCTGCTTCTGGTGTTGCTGCCGTTCCTGCGCTGGATGCCCGGCCGGATGCGCGGGGTGCTGGGCATCGCCCTGGTGCAAGGCGTGCTGCACTTCAGCCTGGTGTTTGCCGGGCTGGAAGCCAGCGGCGATATTGCCTCGGTCGCCATCGCCAGCCAGTTGTACGTCCCTTTTTCGGCCCTGCTGGCGGTGGTCTGGCTGGGTGAAACCGTAGACCGGCGGCAATGGGCCGGCATCGCCGCCGCGCTCGGTGGAGTGCTGGTGATCGGCTTTGACCCCATCGTGTTCCACCATCTTGACGCGCTGCTGCTGATTACCGCCGGAGCGGCGGCCATGGCGGTCGCCACCATCCAGATGCGCCAACTGCGCGGAGTCAGCGTATTCGCCCTGCAAGCCTGGATCGCCCTGTGCGCCACGCCGGCGCTGGCGCTGCTGTCGCTACTGTTCGAGCACGGTCAGTGGGACGCCCTGCACACCGCCACCGGCCTGGAACTGGCCGCCCCGGTCTATTCCGCTCTGGGAGCGTCCCTGGTCGGTCACGGCATCGTCTACTACCTGCTCGGCCGCTATCCGGTCAGCATCACGACCCCGCTCATGCTGCTGGCGCCGGTGCTGGCGGTCGCGTTTGGCGTGCTGCTGTGGGGCGATGTGCTGACCTGGAAACTGGTGCTGGGGGGGCTGATGACGCTGGCGGGCATCGCAGTCATCAGCGTGTCGACCTCCACCCGCCGCGCCACCGCCCGGTAAAAACGCTTTACAGCTCCTGCCGCACCAACCGCTCAAGCAACGGCTGCAAAATCAGTTCCATGGCGAAACCCATTTTGCCGCCCGGCACGACGATAGTGTTGCGCCGTGACATGAAGGCGTCATGAATCATGCTCAGCAGATAGTGGAAATCCGGCTGAACCTTTTTCTGGGAACTCTTGAACCGAATGACGACAAAACTCTCGTCGAGGGTCGGGATATCGCGGGCGGTGAATGGATTGGAAGTATCCACCGTAGGCACCCGCTGGAAATTGATGTCGGTCAGCGAAAATTGCGGCACGATGTAGTGGGTATAGTCATACATCCGTCGCAGGATATTTTCGGTGACGGCCTCCTGGCTGTAGCCCCGTTCGGCGGTGTCCCTGTGAATCTTCTGAATCCACTCCAGATTGACAATGGGCACCACACCGATCAGCAAATCCACATACTGGGCGACATTGACCTGGTCGGTCACAATCCCGCCATGCAATCCCTCATAGAACAGCAGGTCAGTATCGGATGGCACCGGCTCCCAAGGGGTAAACGCGCCCGGTTCCAGACCATAGCGGGTCGCCGTTTCCTGGTCATGCAAGTAATAGCGCCGCAGCCCACCGCCGCGCTCGCCGTATTCCATGAACAGCGATTCCAGCCGGTCGAACAAATTGCCCTCGGGGCCGAAGTGGCTCAGATGACGGCCTTCCCGGAGCGCACGTTCGACCTGCCGTTGCATTTCCCGCCGGTCATAGCGATGAAAGCTGTCGCCCTCGACGATAGCGGCCTTAAAACCGTCCCTCCGGAAAATATGCTCCATCGCGACCCGCACCGTCGAGGTGCCGGCTCCGGACGAACCGGTAATAGCGATGATCGGATGTTGTTTCGACATGACCGCTCCACAAACTCAGCTAAAAGCGGCCTTACTCTACACGGTTTTATATTGCAATGCAGCAAACGAAAAAAAAGGGGACAGAGCACGGTTTGGGTCTTGCAAACGCGAACTCTTTCGCCATGAGTTAGCATCGAGACTGGTCGCTGGGATCCGGCGAGCCACGAATGGCAATTTTGCGCTGGGCAATAAACGCTTCGCTGCACAAGTGTCGTCGGTCTCTGGAAGACCGGCAACGCCGGGAAAATCCGGGCGACCCCGCAAAGTGCCGGAACTGGAATCGGAGAACCTGTTTCGGATGTAAAGGAAACTGTGTTCTGTCCCCAGTTCTCCTTCGTTCTCCCTGCCACGTTAATACACCCTCGTTGAGTCACGCCTAACGCCGAAGTTCAGCGGCGGAGCGTTAGCGGAGTCCGCTGGAACGCCGAGTTAGGCGCGTTGACGCTTCGGCTACTTCAAGCAGATAGCGAAGGGCTTTATTCACCGCTTCGTCGTTCGGAAAAGCCTTTGCAATATCCGGTTCAAGGAGGACAACATTAGTTTCCTCTTTGATGCGATCCGCATATTTGCCACGCACAATTTCGCCAAAATCCGACCTTTTATATTCAGGGCGAAGTTCGTCCGCCATTTCTGATTTAGCCTTCTTCATAAATTTGCTTTTCAGCGTTTGTTGCTAATCGTGCGGAAATGATGCGAATCGCATTTCCACGGTCTGTATGGGATACCGCAAGCAAACGGCCCCGCGAGGAAACACCAAATGTCACAAAACGATCTTCGTCTTCGGAATGGTCTGGATCATGGGCGGTGGCCGAAAACGTGTCGCGCAATGCGCTAGATGCTTCTTCGAAGCTGATGCCATGCTTGCGTCGATTCGCTGCGGCCTTCTTCGGATCCCACTCAAAACTCATTTGATTACACTAACTTATCGTAACCAGCCCGCCCCCATGCCCTTGGAAATGAGGTCAAACATAATTGCACCATTTGGAATCCAAGCTTGACCACGGGATGGTTTCAAATTTCCTGCGTCGTCGCGCCAAATAAAGCGATACCCTTCTGATGGAACCTCGCTATCCCAGTGCCAACGGCAATATTGGAAACAAAGCCCGTCATCGTTGGTGACTTCTTGAATTACTTCTACGTGCATTACGGATATCCCCTAACTTTGATTTTCATGGGCCTAACGGGGCGGCGGATAAGCCGCGAGGGCGGAAAAGCCGTAGGCTTTGACGGCCGATGTCGGCTTGATCCGCGTGGTTGTGCGGCGCTTCGCGCCGCGCAAGCAGCGGATGCCATCCGCCGCCCCATAGTGTCCGTTCGGTTCAAGCAGATCCGCAAGCGGGCGGCGGTCAGGTGCAACGGAAAGTTAGCTACCCGAGCCATCTACACTGCTCCGCTCTCTGGAGTATCTTCTGATAAATGGCCGTCAAGCCGTAATATTTAATCTCAGAATCGACTCTGGCGCTTGGGTGACAATACTTGATCCACAGCGCGTTCTTGGCTCTCGTACTCCGGCTGCTGAAATTTAGAGAAGCTCGCTTGTATACGAAGTTCCAGGTACCTCCGCAAACAACAATATCTGGCTTTATGATGTTAAACTCTTCATCAATTAAACCCCAATCGCTATCCACTGCAAGGGTAAGCTGGTTGTCATCAGCGGTATCTCCCCCACCAATCTTCTTGAGATTGAGTACCGCACTTGCTAGGCACTCTTCGTTGCAAACTTTCTTGGCCTCTTCAAAGGGGGGGGAGGTAGGATGTTGTCGTGTGCCGAAGCCCATACACCCAGTAACCTAATTCTTTCCAAGGCTCTTCGTGCGCCCACTCTCTAAAGTCGTAGTTCCCAGCGCCAATGTCGACCAGATTGGCGTCTTTGAGAAGGAAGAGAACTCGCTTGCCGAGGTTATTCTGATCCCACATCGCTTGATCGATAATGCCGTCTTTTACGAACCGTCTTTGTTCAGGCATCGCGTAGCGATCACGCCATCGCTGAAAGAGTTCATTGAGTTGCTCGGTCTGAGTCATCATATGTCTTCCTCTCTATGTTGAACTCGCTACTTGGGGAAATTCTTCCGAAGAATTTCCTCCTGTAAATTTTCCTGTGATCCGAACGATGGTGTGGGCAGGTGAACAGGAAATATCATATCAAGATCAAGTGGTTGGATGCAGTCAACGCTATAACCCTGTGCTGCCAAACCTCGCTATCACAGGAAAATTTACAGGACCAAGAATTTTGATATCAGCTTTGTATTCTTGATCAACGGTAGACACTCCAAACCTTGAAGCGGGCTAACGGGGCGCGAGTTGAGCGTCATCCCGCACGGAGCGGACCTGCCGCCCGACGAGGAACTGTAAAGTTCCGCCAGTCGTGGTGGGCGGCAGGGATGCGAGTACGGGACGACGAAGTCGCCCCGAAGGGGTGACGCTCCAACGAGGGTTCGACGGCGCTCGCGCCATGAACCCGAAGTTGGTTCAACTCGCGCCCCGTTCGTCGGCGCGAAGCGCCGACGAACAAGTGATTATCTGGTTTTCGTATATCCTGCGCTACCGCAAGATATACCGAAGTAATAGCCATCTAGCGCGGGCATCCTGGAAGACAGGGCAAACACTGATTCCTTCCTCAGCGCGATGTAAAACGACGGTGTTTTCACTCCACTCCCTGAGTTCCCGCCCGTCCCGCCTGTTCCAGCAATCGCCGCAACTGATAGCGATAAATAAACCCCGGCAGGGCGCTGACCGCGAACAGGCACAGCGTCACGACATAAAACTCCCAATCCTGAGTATGAACCGTCCCAGCGGTCTTGTACTCAAACCCAAACCCCATCCCGGCGATCAGGCCATACAACAGGCCCCATTCAATCAGCCGCAGCCAAAACGGCTTCGCCCGCCGATCAGGGCGGGCGAAGATCAACAACCAACGCTCACTCAGCCAAGGCAGATTGGCGGTGATCGCCGCCAACCCCAGCCACAGGCCGATCACCAGACTCTGAGACATATCCGGCTCAGTAAACCTCCCGTGCTAGTTCAGCAACGCCGCCGCGCACCAACTCATCAGCGCGGTCGGATACAATCCCAACACCACCAAAAGCAAACCATTGGTGCTGATAGCGATTTCGGTATCCAGGCCCATCTGGATCGGCTCGTTTTGCTCAGGCTTGTCGAAGTACATGCACTTGACGACCCGCAAATAGTAGAACGCGCCAATGACCGAGAACACCACGCCCAAGATCGCCAGCCAGACCAAACCGATATTGACGACAGCCTGCAACACCACCCACTTGGCGTAGAAACCCGCCAGGAAGGGTACGCCGGCCATGGACATCATGATCACCATCATCAGGAAGGCCAGCCATGGATTGCGATCATTCAGGCCCTTGAAATCATCAATGTTCTCAGCTTCGAAACCGGTCCGGCTCAGCAGGATAACCATACCGAAAGCACCCACCGCCATCAGCACATAAACGATGGTGTAGAACATCGCCGCCGCATAACCTTCCGACGTACCGGCCAGGATGCCCAACAGCAGGAACCCAACATGGGAAATGGTCGAATAGGCCAACATGCGCTTGATATTGCTCTGGGCGATAGCCGCCAGATTACCCAGCGCCATGGACAACGCCGCCAAAATGATCAGCATGTCTTGCCAGTCGCCCTGCAATGTACCCAGCCCCTCCACCAGAATCCGCATAACCAGAGCGAAGGCCGCCAGTTTGGGCGCCGATCCGATATAGAGCGTGACCGAGGTGGGCGCGCCCTGATAAACATCGGGCAACCACATATGGAACGGCACCGCGCCCAATTTGAACGACAGTCCCACCACCAGGAACACCAGCCCGAACACCAGCACCAGGCTGTTGGATCCCTGTTGGGCAACGGCATCAGCGACTGCCTGCAAATCCACGCTGCCGGTTGCGCCGTAGATCATCGAGATGCCATACAACAACATGCCCGACGCCAGCGAACCCAGGACGAAATACTTCATGGCGGCTTCCACCGCAACCGGCGAATCCCGGTCGGTCGCCACCAGCGCGTACAGCGACAGCGACAGCAGTTCCAACCCCAGATAGACGGTCAGGAGGCTGTGCGCCGACACCATGATCATCATGCCCAGCACACCGAACAGAGCCAGCACATAGTACTCACCCTTGAACAGATTGCGCTGGCGCAGGTAGTCGCGCGAATACAGGAAAGCGGCGGCGGCGGCTAAATAGATAAACAGCTTGAGCAAATCGCCCATCGCATCCTTAATATAATGACCAAACAGAGTGGTCACCGGCGTTTGGGCATACGTCAGCAGGGTCAGCAGCGCCGCGCCCGCCAAGGTCAGTTGCGCCAATCCGTAAGTGATATGGCGTTGCCGCTGCTCCAGAAATACGTCGATGATCAACACCAGGCAGGTCATGGTCAGGACGAACAGTTCCGGCAATACCGGCATGAAGTCAGGGGCGACAAAGTTCATGGAGTTTCCCTAGGGTCTGATTCTTGATCTGCGACGGGCGCTTCTACAGCTTGGTGACGGTCATGTGCTGCAACAGGTTGTCCACCGTGGCGTGCATCACCGAAGTCAGCGGGTCGGGCCAAAGTCCGAGCAGCAGCACCGCCACCGCCAGCAGGCTCAGCATCACGATCTCGCGGGCGCCGACATCCTCCAGCTCGGCGACATGCGCGTTACCAATCTCGCCAAAAATGACCCGCTTGACCAGCCACAGGGTATAGGCCGCACCGAGAATCAGGGTAACGGACGCCAGGAATGCGATCCAGAAACTCGCCTTGAAGCTGCTGAGAATCACCAGGAATTCACCCACGAATCCGGAGGTGCCCGGCAGGCCGGCGTTGGCCATGGCGAACAACACCATGAAGGCGGCAAAGACCGGCATGGTGTTCGCCACCCCACCGTAGTCCTTGATCTGGCGGGAATGCACCCGGTCATACAGCACGCCCACGCACAAGAACAGCGCGCCCGAAATGAAGCCGTGCGACACCATCTGCACCATGCCGCCCTCGATGCCCATGACTGCGCCGCTCAAGCTGCCGGTATGGCGGTAGATGCTAAAAGCAATGAAAAACCCCAAGGTGACAAAGCCCATGTGGGCAATCGAGGAGTAGGCGATCAGCTTCTTCATGTCTTGCTGAACCAGAGCGACCAGTCCGATGTAGACCACCGCCACCAGGGACAGGGTGATAATCAGCCAGTCCAGCATCGCAGAAGCATCCGGGGTGATCGGCAACGCAAAACGCAGGAAGCCGTAGCCACCAATTTTCAAAGTAATCGCCGCCAGAATCACCGAGCCGCCGGTGGGTGCCTCGACATGGGCGTCCGGCAACCAGGTATGCACCGGCCACATCGGCACCTTGACCGCAAAACCCAGCAGAAAGGCAAAGAAAATCGGCACCTGTTCAGCCAGGCTCAAGGGCAGCTTGTGGAAATCCAGGATTTCGAAACTGTTGGCTTGGCTGTACATGTAGATCAGGGCGATCAGCATGAACACCGAACCCAGAAAGGTGTACAGAAAGAACTTGATCGTAGCGTACACCCGACGCGGCCCGCCCCAGATCCCGATGATCAGGAACATCGGAATCAGCATCGCCTCGAAGAACACATAGAACAGAATCGCGTCGAGCGCAGCGAACACGCCGATCATCAGCCCTTCCATGATCAGAAAAGCGGCCATGTACTGGGCGATCCGGTACTGAATCACCTCCCAACCCGCGATCACCACCAGCACCGTCATGAACGCGGTGAGCAGGATCAGGGGCATCGAGAAGCCGTCCACACCCAAGTGGTAGTTGACGCTGAGCGCTGGAATCCAGGGCACGATCTCCTGAAACTGCATCGCGGCCGTCGAAGGATCGAACAGTGTAAACAGCGGGATACTGATCAGGACGCTCAGAATCGCCACGGTCAGGGCCAGCGCCTTGGCGCGTCCGGGGTTATCGTCACCCGCGAACAGCACCGCAACGCCGCCAAGAATCGGGAACCAGATGACAAGACTCAGCAGGGGCAGTTCCGACAGCATGGTTTTTCTTCTTCCAGGGTTAGCGGGTGACGAACCAGGTCAGCAGGATCAGCAAACCGATGATCATCGCGAACGCATAGGTATACAGGTAACCGGTCTGCACCTGCCGGGTCACGGCGGCGAACCAGCCCACCAGTCGCGCGGCGCCATTCACCATCAGACCATCGATTAGCCCGGCGTCGCCGTATTTCCACAGTGCAGTTCCAGTATCACGACTGCCCTTGGCGAAAAACCGCTGATAGAACTCGTCAAAGTAGTACTTGTTCTCCAGAAGGTTATACACCGGTGCGAAGAATTGCCGAATCCGTTCGGGCAGTTCCGGCTTCACCATATACAGATAAAACGCCGAACCGAAGCCGGCCAGCACCAGGATAAACGGCAGACCGGTCAGGCCGTGCAGCGCGAAGCTCATCGCGCCGTGGAAGTGCTCAGCGACATGCGCCAGTACGTTGTGCTCCGGCGCAACCGCGATCACGCCCTGGAACACATCGCCAAACAGCAGGGGTTCAATCGTCATGGCTCCGATCACCACTGACGGTATCGCCAGCAGGATCAGCGGCACGGTCACTACTGCTGGCGTTTCATGCAGATGCTCCTGAGTGTGATGATCCATCCGTTCCTTGCCGTGGAAAACAACAAAATACAGCCGGAAGGAGTAGAACGAGGTCACAAATACGCCCAGCATCACTGCCAGATAGGCGAAGCCAGCGCCGGGAAGGTGTGAGTAATGCACCGCTTCCAGAATGCTGTCCTTGGAGTAGAAACCGGCGAAGCCCGGCGTACCGATCAGCGCCAGGGTGCCGAGCAGAAAGGTGATCCAGGTGATCGGCATGTACTTCCACAACCCGCCCATTTTGCGGATATCCTGCTCATGGTGCATGGCGATGATCACCGATCCAGCGCCCAGGAACAGCAGCGCCTTGAAGAAGGCATGGGTCATCAGGTGGAAGATGGCCGCCGAATAGGCAGATACGCCCAGCGCCACCGTCATGTAGCCAAGTTGCGACAGCGTCGAGTAGGCAATCACCCGCTTGATATCGTTCTGGACGATGCCGAGGAAGCCCATGAACAGCGCGGTGATCGAGCCGATCACCAGCACAAAGCTCAACGCAGTCTCTGACAGTTCGAACAGGGGCGACATCCGGGCCACCATGAAAATACCGGCGGTCACCATGGTCGCGGCGTGGATCAGGGCCGAAATCGGGGTGGGGCCTTCCATTGAGTCCGGCAACCAGACGTGCAACGGCACCTGAGCCGACTTGCCCATCGCGCCAATGAACAGCAGGATGCAGATGACCGTCATCAGCGACCAGTCGGCGCCCGGAATGATCTGCACGGTCATATCCGCCATCAGTGGCGCGGCGGCAAATACATCCTTGTAGTCCAGACTGTTGAACGCCATCAGTACCGCAGCGATACCGAGCAGAAAGCCAAAATCGCCGACCCGGTTGACCAGGAAGGCTTTCATGTTGGCGAAAATGGCGCTCTCCCGCTTGAACCAGAACCCGATCAGCAGATAGGACACCAAGCCGACCGCCTCCCAACCGAAGAACAGTTGCAGGAAGTTGTTAGCCATGACCAGCATCAGCATCGAGAACGTAAACAGCGCGATGTAGCTGAAAAAGCGCTGGTAACCATCGTCGTCATGCATGTAGCCAATGGTGTAGATATGGACCATCAGCGACACGAAGGTCACGGTGGAAATCATGACCGCAGTCAGACTATCCACCAGGAACCCGACTTCCAGCCGGAGGCCCTCAATCATCATCCAGGTGTAAACCGTGCCATTGTAAGGCTCGGCCCCGTTCAGGACGTGATGCCGCAGCACCACCAGCGATAACAGGAACGAAATCGCCACGCCGAGGCTAGTGACCCAGTGAGCGCCAGCCCGACCGATCTTGTGGCCAAACAGGCCGGCGATGATAGCGCCGAGGAGTGGCGCGAGCACAATCGCGAGGTAGACGTTTTGCATGCGGCTAACCCTTCAGCGTGTCGAGGTCGGCGACGTTGATAGTGCGCCGGTTACGGAACAGCACCACCAGAATGGCCAAGCCAATGGCCGACTCGGCCGCTGCCACGGTCAGAATGAAAAAGACGAAAACCTGCCCGATGGTGTCGTCGAGAAATCGAGAGAACGCAATGAAGTTGAAATTGACTGCCAGCAGCATGAGCTCAATCGACATCAGCAGGATGATGACGTTCTTCCGATTTAGAAAGATGCCGGCCACACTGAGACAAAAGAGGATCGCTCCGAGCACGAGATAATCTGTAAGCGCGATCATCTATCCCCCGCCTTAGAATTTTGGGAATGGTGGATATTCATCAAAACGGGTAGTCCCCGGTCAGAGGACTGCCCGGCGTTTTACTTCCTCTTTTCCGGCGCCATGCGCACCAGTCGCACCCGGTCGTCCCGCGAGACCCGCACCTGGCGGGCCGGATTCTGGTATTTCGTCCCTTCCCGGCGGCGCATCGTCAGCGAAATCGCGGCGATAATCGCTACCAGCAGAATGACCGCGGAGATCTCGAACGGATAGACGTAGAAGGTGTACAGGACGCTGCCCAGTTCCTGAGTATTGCTGTAATCCGCCGCGTGAGGGATCAGGTTGTACGGGGCCGCGCGGAAATAGCTGGACCCAACCACCAGCCCCATCTCGATGACAATCATCAGCGCCACGGCTATCCCCACCGGCAGATAACGGATAAAACCCTCCCGCAGGGGCGCGACATTGATATCCAGCATCATGATCACGAACAGGAACAGCACCATCACCGCGCCGACATAAACCAGCACCAACACGATAGCCAGGAATTCGGCTTCGATCAGCAACCAGAGCGCGGCGCTGGTAAAGAACGCCAGCACCAGGAACAGTGCGGCATGCACCGGATTACGCACCGTGATTACCCGCACCGCCGAAATCAGCAGGATAAGGGCAAACAGGTAGAAGAGAAACTTTTCAAATCCCATGAGCGGACCTGTTTTCTTGATTCTGGCAAGGGAGGGCGACTAGCGATAAGCCGCATCAGCGGCCCGGTCGGCAGCGATCTGCGCCTCGCAGCAGTCGCCGTGGGCAAGCAGTTTTTCCTTGGTCATGATCTGCTCGCCGCGCTTCTCGAAATGATAATCGAAGACCCGGGTCTCCACGATGGAATCGACGGGACAGGCTTCTTCGCAAAATCCGCAGAAGATGCACTTGAACAGATCGATGTCGTAGCGAGTAGTGCGGCGGGTGCCATCGGGCCGCTGTTCCGATTCGATGGTAATCGCCAGCGCTGGACAGACCGCTTCGCACAACTTGCAGGCAATGCAGCGCTCTTCACCGTTCGGATAGCGGCGCAACGCATGTAGACCGCGAAACCGGTGAGACAGCGGGGTGCGCTCTTCAGGAAACTGCACGGTGATCTTCTTGGCAAACAGATAACTGCCAGTCACCCGCAGGCCCAGCAGCAGTTCCCATAGCAGGAAACTTTTAAAGTAATACCGAAGGGCGTTCAGGGTATTCATCGCATTCTCCGCTTAATCAAACCACGGACCCACTTGCGCCAGCACGCCCAGGCCAATCACCAGCAGCCAGACCAGCGTCACCGGAATAAACACCTTCCAGCCCAACCGCATGATCTGATCGTAGCGATAGCGGGGGAAGGTGGCGCGAAACCACAGGAAAAATAACAGCATCAACGAGATCTTGAGCACCAGCCAGAGGGCGCCGGGCACGAAAGCGAACAGTTCGCCCAGCACTGGAATCCCCTCGAACGGCGACAGCCAGCCGCCCAGGAACATCGTAGCCGCCAGCGCCGACACCAGGATCATGTTGGCGTATTCCGCCAGGAAAAACACGGCGAAGGCCATACCGGAGTAGTCCACATGGAAACCGGCCACGATTTCCGATTCGCCCTCGGCCACGTCGAAGGGCGCACGGTTGGTTTCCGCGACGCCCGAGATGAAATACACCAGGAACAGGGGCAGCAGCGGCAGCCAGAACCAGTGCAGCAGACTGCCCTGCTGGGCCAGCACGATCTGGTTGAGATTCAGGCTGCCAGCAGCCATCAGTACGCCGACCAGGGCAAAACCCATGGCGATTTCATAAGAGACGATCTGCGCCGCCGACCGCATCGCTCCCAGAAAGGCGTACTTGGAGTTGGAGGCCCAGCCGGCGACGATCACCCCATAAACCCCCAGCGAGGTCAGCGCCAGCAGATACAGCAGGCCCGCGTCCAGATGGGAGATCATCATACCGTCGGCGAATGGAATGACCGCCCACGCCGCAATCGCCGGGCCAAAGGACAACACCGGCGCCAACAGAAACAGGAAGCGATCCGCCCGGGTCGGGATGATGATTTCCTTAAACATCAGTTTCATGGCGTCGGCAATGGGCTGTAGCCAACCCTTGGGGCCAACCCGGTTGGGGCCGAGCCGCACCTGCATATAGCCAATCACCTTGCGCTCGGCGAAGGTCAGATACGCTACCCCCAACAACAGGGGAACCAGCAGGGCAATGATTTTCAGCAGGATAATAATGACCGTCAGCAGCGTTTCCACGATCCGATGTCCTGATTGTTATTGGATGGCTACCGGCCCCACCGCCGGACCGAGCGCCACGCTGGCGGGCAAGCCGGCCGGAATCCAGGCGCACCCCTTGGGCACGCTGTTATCCAGCACCAGCGGCAATTCAACGACTGCGCCGTTCTGGCGCACCTGCACCTGCTCACGTCCGGCTACACCCAGATCCTGAGCCATGGCGGGGTGCAGCCGCACCTCCGCCGGCCGCGCCAGCGGACTCGCTTGTAGCGAGCGCGCCCGCCGCACCAGCGGATCCACCGCATAGATCGGCACGTCCGCGACCCGCAGCAAACCCGCAGTCTGGAACGGTGTCAGGGTCTGGCTGAAATCCGGGGTGTTGTCCGGCTGAACCCGTGCGCAGGCTTCACGCACTTCGGTCAGTACGTCCTCGCAACTGACATAATCGAAACCCGATATGTTGCACAGATTGCCCAGCACCCGCAGCACCTTCCACGCCGGACGCGCCTCACCCAACGGTTTGCTGGCGCCCTGGAAGCTCTGCCAGCACCCTTCGGCATTGACATAGCAACCGGCTGTTTCGGCGAAGGTTGCCACGGGCAGGATGACCTGGGCATAACGCGCAGCGCTGGCGTAGGGACTCAAAGACACGACCAACTCCGCGCTCTGCATGGCGTGCAGCGCTGCCGCACCGTCCCAGCAGTCCAGTTCCGGTTCAACGCCCAGCAACACATAGGCCTTGCGTGGCGCGTTCAGCATCGTCTGCGCATCCAGTCCGGTCTGCGGCGCTGAACCCCCGCCCGGCCCCCGGTGCGGGACGGCCCCGGCCAACCAGCCGCCCACCGAATTGGCGGCTTCCGGCAGATAGCCCAGCCGCGCTCCGGTCTGCTGCGCCACGAATCCCGCCAGCGCCCGCAGTGAGGCGAAGGCCGGGTGCGCCATCGCCAGATTACCCAGCAACACCGTTGCCGGCGCATTCTGCGCAAGACAGGCGGCCATGGCGCGTTCGGTTTCGTCAGGAGCGCGGGTCGCCAATCCCGCCAGACCCGCCGGCAGCCGTTGTCCTTGCAACTCGGCAACCGCCAGCGCCACGCCGGCCAGCGCCGTGACCATCCCGGATGGATCGGCAATCACTTTGGCGGCGACCGGGAAGCGGAAATCAAAGTCGCGGGGGTTGATGAACATAACGCGCCCGCCCGCCAATGCCGTCTTGCGCAAGCGATGCCCGGCCAGCGGCTGTTCCATGCGCACGTTGCTGCCAATCAGCAACGCTGACTTGACGCTCTCCAGGTCTTCCAGCGCCTGCCCCAACCACGGAAACACGGGCGCGGTGTTCTGATCGCTGAAGTCGGCCTGGCGCAGACGATGATCGATATTCGCCACGCCCAAGCCACGCGCCAGCTTCTGCGCCAGATACATTTCCTCCACCGTTGCCGTCGGCGCGATCAGGAAGCCCACCGCATCGGCGCCATGGCGGGCGACAACCGCTTTCAACCCTTGGGCCGCCGCTTCCAGCGCGGCTTCCCAGGAGGCTTCGACACCGCCCAGCAGCGGTTTGGCCAGCCGGTCGTCACTGTAGATGCCTTCATAGCTAAAGCGGTCACGGTCGGAAATCCAGGTTTCATTCACCGACTCGTTCTCGCGCGGCACCACCCGCATCACCCGGCCGCGCAGGGTATGAACAAACACGTTGGAACCCACGGAATCGTGCGGGGCAACGGCGGCGTGCTGCACATATTCCCAGGAACGCCCCTTGTAGCGGGACGGCTTGGCGGTCAGCGCCCCGACCGGACAAAGATCAATCACATTGCCCGACAACTCCGACGCCACGCTATGCGCCACATAGGTGCCGATTTCCACACTCTCGCCGCGCCCGGTCGCGCCCAGCTCACGCAAGCCCGCAATTTCCTCACCAAACCGTACACAGCGGGTGCAGTGAATGCAACGGGTCATTTCCGTCGCAATCAACGGGCCGATGTCCTTGTCCCGGACGACTCGTTTGCGCTCGGCGAAGCGTGACGCATCGCCGCCGTAGCCCAAGGCCACGTCCTGTAACTCACACTCCCCACCCTGATCACAGATCGGACAGTCCAGTGGATGGTTGATCAGCAGAAACTCCATGGTGCCCTGCTGCGCGGCCAGCGCCTTGGGCGATTCGGTGTAGACCTTCATGCCTTCCATCACCGGCGTCGCGCAGGCCGGCAGCGGCTTGGGCGCTTTTTCCACCTCAACCAGACACATCCGGCAACTGGCGGCGATGGACAGCTTCTTGTGGTAACAGAACCGGGGGATCGAAATGCCCGCCGCGTCGGTGACCTCGATGAGCATCGCGCCCTTGCGCGCCTTCAGCGGGATGCCGTTGACTTCGATGTTGACCTGTTCCTCGCTCATCTTTTACCCACTGCGACCGTGTTGGGGGTTTCGCGGCTCATGCGGCCAGCGCCGTCGCGCCAGCGGCGACCAGGCTACGCTTGTGTTCGATGTAATAGGCAAATTCGTGGCGGTAGTGCTTGACGAAGCTGCGCACCGGCATGGCGGCGGCATCGCCCAGCGCGCAGATCGTGCGCCCTTCGATCTTGCTGGCCACGCTGTCCAGCAGATCGAGGTCTTCGGGCCGGCCCTTGCCCTCAACGATACGGGTCACCACCCGGTACAGCCAGCCAGTGCCTTCACGACAGGGCGTACACTGCCCGCAGGATTCAGAGAAATAGAACCGGGAGAGGCGTTGCAGCACCTTGACCATGTCGGTGGTTTCGTCCATCACGATCACCGCGCCGGAACCGAGCATTGAGCCGGCCGCCTTGGACACGGAATCGTAGTCCATGTTGGCCTTGAGCATGATGTCGCCCGGCACCACCGGCACCGAAGAACCGCCGGGGATCACTGCCTTGAGCTTGCGCCCTTTCCATACTCCACCGGCCAGCGCCAGCAATTCAGCAAATGGAATCCCTAGCGACACCTCGAAATTGCCCGGCTTTTCCACATGGCCGGAGACCGAGAAAATCTTGGTGCCGCCAGCGTTGGTCGTACCCAGATTGGCGAACCACTCGCCGCCATTGCGGATAATCGAGGGCACCGAAGAAAAGGACTCGGTGTTGTTAATGGTGGTCGGCTTGCCGTAAAGACCGTAGTTGGCCGGGAACGGCGGCTTGAAGCGCGGCTGGCCCTTTTTGCCCTCCAGCGACTCCAGCAGCGCGGTTTCCTCACCGCAGATATAGGCGCCGGCGCCCAAGGTCGGATACAGATCGAAATCGATCCCGGAACCCTGAATGTTTTTGCCCAGCAGGCCGGCGGCGTAGGCTTCCTTGACCGCGTTTTCGAACCGCTGATACGGCTCGTCCATGAATTCGCCGCGCATGTAGTTGTAGCCGACCGTGGAACCGGTGGCGAAACCGGCGATCGCCATGCCTTCGACCAGCGCATGGGGATTGAAGCGCAGGATGTCGCGATCCTTGCAGGTGCCCGGCTCCGATTCGTCGGAGTTGCACACCATGTATTTCTGCACCGTGGCGTTGCGTGGCATGAAGGTCCATTTCAGCCCTGCCGGGAACCCCGCGCCGCCGCGCCCGCGCAGGCCGGATTTTTTCATTTCGTCAATGACCTGATCCGGCGTCAGTTGCCCTGCCAGGATTTTCTTCCAGGCTTCGTAGCCGCCGACGCTCTGATAGGTTTTCATGGACCACGGCTGCTTCAGCCCCAGCGTCCGGTAACAAACCTCATTCGCCATTGCGCTTTACTCCAGGCTATCCAGCACCTGATCCACTTTTTCGGGAGTCAGATGCTCATAATAGACATGGTTGACCTGCATCATCGGCGCCCCGCAGCAGGCGGCCAGGCATTCTTCTTCCTTCTTCAGGTAGAACTTGCCGTCCGAAGTGCTATCGCCCAACTTGATGCCCAGTTTCTTCTCGATATAGGCCAGCACGGTTTCACCGCCGCGCAACATGCAGGAAATGTTAGTGCAGACCGCGATACAGTGCCGACCCACCGGTTTCAGCTCGTACATCGAATAAAAACTGGCGACCTCGTAAACGGCGATGGGTGGCATCTCCAGATAATCCGCCACGGCGTCCATTAACTCCGTCGTAAGATAGCCGCCGTTTTCATGCTGAACCTCGCGCAAGGCGGCCAACACGGCGGACTGCTTCTGATCAGCGGGATAACGGGTCAGCCAATGATCAATCTCTGCGCGGGCATGGGCGGACAGCCGGTCATTTTTGCCTGGATTCATTAGCGGTCAACCTCGCCAAAAACGATGTCCTGGGTGCCAATGATGGCCACCACGTCAGCCAGCATATGGCCGCGCGTCATTTCGTCCATGGCGGACAGATGCACAAAACCCGCTGCCCGGACCTTGATGCGATACGGTTTGTTGGCGCCATCGGAAATCAGGTAGACCCCAAACTCCCCCTTGGGATGCTCGGTCGCCACATAGACCTCGCCTTCGGGTACGCAATACCCTTCGGTAAACAGTTTGAAATGGTGAATGAGCGCTTCCATGTCCTCTTTCATCTGTTCGCGCGGCGGCGGCGCAAGCTTGTGGTCATCAATGATCACCGGACCGGGATTTTCCTTCAGCCACTTTACGCATTGCCGGATGATGCGGTTGGACTGACGCATCTCCTCCACCCGAACCAGGTAGCGGTCATAGCAGTCGCCGTTGACCCCTACCGGGATGTCAAAATCCAGTTGATCGTAGATATCGTAGGGCTGTTTCTTGCGCAGATCCCAGGCAAAACCGGAACCGCGCAGCATCGGGCCGGAAAAGCCCAGTTGCAGCGCCCGCTCGGGCGTCACTACGCCGATGCCGACCAGCCGCTGCTTCCAGATGCGGTTATCGGTCAACAGGGTTTCGTATTCGTCCACTCGCCCCGGAAACCGGTCGGTAAACGCTTCGATGAAATCGAGCAGCGATCCCTGCCGGGTGGCGTTCCGTTCGTCCACGTCCTTCTTGCTGTGAAACCTGGAGGTCTCGTAGTCATACTTTGCCATCGTGTTCGGCAGGTCGCGATAGACGCCGCCGACGCGGAAATAGGAAGGATGCAACCGCGCCCCGGAGACCGCCTCATAGCAATCCATCAGATCCTCACGCTCACGAAAGGCGTAGAGGAATACGGTCATGGCGCCGACATCCAGACCATGAGCGCCGATCCACAACAGATGATTAAGGATGCGGGTGATCTCCGCATACATGACCCGGATGTACTGGGCGCGCAGCGGCGACTGGATGCCCAGCAATTTTTCGATAGCCAGCACATAGCCGTGCTCATTGCACATGGCCGACATGTAGTCGAGCCGATCCATGTAGCCGATGCTTTGGTTGAACGGTTTGCTTTCAGCCAGTTTTTCAGTGCCGCGGTGCAACAAACCGATGTGGGGATCGGCGCGCTGGACCACCTCGCCGTCCAGCTCCAGCACCAGGCGCAGCACCCCATGGGCCGCTGGATGCTGCGGTCCGAAGTTCAGGGTGTAATTGCGAATCTCAGGCATGGGGGTTTTAATCCTTGTTGCTTTGGATCAGCCGTTGGGAATCCGGTAAGGACCGCAGCGAATCTCAGGGCAGGTAGCGGTTGTCCTTGCGGATGACGCGGGGCACCAGCACCCGCGGCTCAATACTGACCGGCTCGTACACCACGCGGCCACGTTCAGGATCGTAACGCATCTCGACATTGCCGATCAGCGGGAAATCCTTGCGGAACGGGTGGCCGATAAAACCATAATCGGTCAGAATACGGCGCAAATCGGGATGGCCCTCGAAAACAATACCAAACAGATCAAACGCCTCACGCTCAAACCAGTTGGCTGAAGCCCAGATCGCCACCACTGAAGGCACTACCGGCAATTCATCGTCGGGCGCGAAGACCCGTACTCGCAGCCGCTGGTTGTGGGCGATCGACAGCAATTGATAGACAGCGGCAAACCGCCCACGGGTCGCGCCCGGTTTTTGCACCGCGCACTGAATCGCCTCCTGACCGCGACCTGTAGCGCGCTCCACCACCCCCCGGCTGAACCCCCGGTTCGTTGAGTCCTCGGTCGCCCATTCCACTTCGCTGTAGGCCGCATAATCCACTCCACAGACGTCCATCATCTGCTCAAAGGCGAAATCCGGATCGTCGCGCAGCGCAGTGAAAACCTCGGTGGCCTGGGTCGGGGGAATTTCGATGGCGACCTCCCGATAGTCCAGCTCACTGGCCAGCAAGGCAGCGCCGAACCGGGTCTGGAGCTTTTCCATGAGGGTCTGAAGCGCGTCGACCATAATGATTTCTCTCAGCGGGCGATGGTGTTAGTGCGTTTAATCTTATTCTGCAACTGAATGATGCCGTACAGCAGCGCTTCCGCAGTCGGTGGGCAGCCGGGAACATAAATATCCACCGGCACAATCCGGTCGCAACCGCGCACCACGGCGTAGGAATAGTGGTAATAACCGCCGCCGTTGGCGCAGGATCCCATGGAAATCACCCAGCGCGGCTCGGGCATCTGATCGTAGACCTTGCGCAGGGCGGGACCCATTTTATTACACAGGGTGCCGGCCACGACCATAACATCGGACTGGCGCGGGCTGGGGCGGAATACGATGCCGAACCGGTCCAGATCATAGCGGGCCGCGCCGGCGTGCATCATTTCCACCGCGCAGCAGGCCAAACCGAAGGTCATCGGCCACATCGAACCGGTGCGCGCCCAGTTGATCAGCTTGTCGGCCGTGGTGGTCACCATGCCTTTTTCAAGAATACCTTCTATTCCCATTCCAAGGCTCCTTTCTTCCACTCATAGATGAAACCGATCACCAGGATGCCGAGAAAGATCGCCATCGAGACAAAACCGAACAGGCCGATTTTGTCGAGCACAATCGCCCAGGGAAACAGAAACGCGATTTCCAAATCGAAAATGATGAACAGAATGGCCACCAGATAGTAGCGGACATCGAATTTCATTCGGGCATCCTCGAACGATTCGAAACCGCACTCATACGGCGACAATTTCTCCCCATCGGGCCGGTGAGGACCCAGAAAATAGCCGAGGCTGATCACGATGACGGCTATCGCGAGAGAGATGATCACGAAGATCAGAACAGGAAGGTAATTGGACAGCATCAGAGTCGCACCTTCGACATGGCGAGCCGGGAGAACGCGCTACTATGGCTAGGCTAGGCTTGAAACGGGAACCTCAACACGCGGGTTCGCCGGATAGCGAGGTACGAACTCGCTGGCGTGGGCCTGCCGGGAACAAGGATTGGGGCGAATGATTTTTATAGTTAAAACGCCACATGGGTCATGGATCCTCATCACAGTGGTTGCAATCCCCTCTCCAGCGCCTGCGTTCAAATGCACTGCTGAAGTCTTGTTCGGGAACCGCATGGAGCCTCCTGAATGGGGAGTGCTCCGTATTATTATTTGGTACCGATGGCCGGACTCGAACCGGCACGGCTTGCGCCACTAACCCCTCAAGCTAGCGTGTCTACCAGTTCCACCACATCGGCACGACAAAACCCAGAACATCGGGCGGATTTCCCGCTATTGCTGCGGCAGCTTTGGTACGTCCGAGGGGCCACTGCCGCCCTGAGGCAATTCGACCGGTTTTTCCAGTTGCACCCGCTCCACGACGCTTTGGGGCGTGGAAGTCTGCGTCGACAAATACGCCAAGGTCAGGCTGGTCAGGAAGAACGTGGTCGCCAGAATGGCTGTCGTCCGACTGAGGAAAGAAGCCGAGCCTCGCGAGCCAAACATGGTTGCCGAGGCGCCACTGCCGAACGCCGCGCCCGCATCAGCGCCCTTGCCCTGTTGCAACAGCACCAGGGCAATCAGCGTAATCGCAACCACAACATGGGTGACCAGAATCAGCGTGTGAACCATGGCGGCAGTTTAGCAACCTGCCCGGGCAATCGCCAGAAAATCCTTGGGATCGAGCGAGGCGCCGCCCACCAGACCGCCGTCGATATCGGGCATGGACAACAATTCACCGGCGTTGGATCCCTTGACGCTGCCGCCGTACAGAATGCGAACCTGCCCCGCCAGCGCCGGATCGAGCGCGGCCAACTGGGCGCGAATGAAGGCGTGGACTTCTTGCGCCTGCGCCGAAGTCGCGGTGCGGCCGGTGCCAATCGCCCAGACGGGTTCATAGGCGATGACCGCGTCGGCGAAACTGGCGATGCCCTCCAGATCAAGCACGGCCTTGAGTTGCCGTCCAACGACCGTTTCGGTCACGCCCTGTTCGCGTTCTTCCAGGGTCTCGCCGACACAAAGAATTGGCTTAAGGCCACATTGGCGCGCGGCGGCAAACTTGCGCGCCACCACCTGATCGCTTTCGCCGTACAGGGTACGCCGCTCCGAATGGCCGACGATGACATAGGCGCAGCCGAAATCGTTCAGCATCGGCCCGGCCACTTCGCCCGTGTGCGCACCCGAGGCGTGCTCGGAAAGATTTTGTGCGCCCCAGAGCACGGCGGAGCCGGACAACTGCTGCTGAACCGCGCCCAGATACACGAACGGTGGAAACACCGCCAGTTCCACGGCGGCCACAGCATCCGCGCCCTCCAGAATGCCTTGCAGCAACGCCTGAATGCTGCTTGTCGAGCCATTCATCTTCCAGTTTCCAGCCACCAGCTTGCGGCGCATATCGTTTTTCTCCGGCTGCGAAAAAATCCGGGCAAGCTTACGGAGTTCCCACCGGGAAAGCAATCATGCCGACAGCACCTCGCGCACCACGCCCGCCAGTTCCTGGGCGTGGCGCTCGACGGCGCTGGCCTCGGCGCCTTCCACCATGACCCGCACCACCGGCTCGGTCCCGGAGGGACGCAGCAGCACCCGGCCATGATCGCCCAGTTGATGCTCTATTGCCCGGACGGTTTCCGGGATCGGCGACCGGCGCAAATCCACCACGCCGGTCACTGAAACGTTGATCAGCACCTGCGGATATTTGCTCATGCCGGCCTTGAGATCACGCAGGCTCTTGCCGGACTGCAACATCGCCGACAGCACCTGCAAGGCGGAGATAATGCCATCACCGGTCGTGGTCCGATCCAGACAGATGATATGGCCGGAGTTTTCCCCGCCCAGAATCAGGTTTTCAGCCAGCAGACCCTCCATCACATAGCGGTCGCCCACCTTGGCGCGGCGCAAATCCAGCCCCAGCGCCCGCAGCGCGATCTCCAGGCCCAGGTTGGTCATCAGGGTGCCGACCACGGCGTTGAAGCGACTGCCGGTGCGCAGCCGGTCGCGGGCGATGATGAACAGGAGTTCGTCGCCATCCAGCACTTCGCCCTGATGGTCCACCATAATCAACCGGTCGCCGTCGCCGTCGAAAGCGATGCCGAGATCCGCGCCTTGCGCCTTCACGGTCTCACACAGGATCGCCGGCTTGGTGGAGCCGCAATCCAGATTGATGTTCAGCCCATCGGGTGTAACCCCCAGGGGAATCACCGTCGCGCCCATCTCGGTGAAGACGCTGGGCGCGATGTGGTATGTGGCACCATGAGCGCAGTCCACCGCGATTTTCAGGCCGGCCAGGCTGGTGTAGGCGGGCACCGTACTCTTGCAGAATTCGATGTAGCGGCCAGCGGCGTCCACGATGCGCTCGGCCTTGCCCAGTGCGTCGGGTTCGGCGGTGGTCAACGGCTGATCCAGCAGTTCCTCGATGCGCAGCTCGACGGCGTCGGGCAACTTCTGCCCGTCGCGGGAGAAAAACTTGATACCGTTGTCGTAATAGGGATTGTGGGAGGCGCTGACCACGATGCCGGCGCAGGCGTGCAGGGTTCGAGTTAGATAGGCGATACCCGGAGTGGGCATGGGTCCGAGCAGGGCGATGTTAACCCCAGCCGCCGACAGGCCCGCTTCCAGAGCCGACTCGAACATATAGCCGGAAATGCGGGTGTCCTTGCCGATCACCACCTTGTTGAAACCCTGGGTTTGCAACACCCGACCGACCGCCCAGCCCAGCTTTAACACGAATTCCGCCGTAATCGGGTAATCGCCGACCCGCCCGCGAATGCCATCCGTACCAAAATAGCGTTTTCCCATGCCTGGTCCCCCTGCTTCAGCGCGGTCGGGGATTATAGCGGGTATGGCGACGCAGCGCGCCGGCTTTGGCGAACGCGATCACGCGGCCGCCCGCGCCGCCGCGCACACGCACAGCGCCTGCACCGTTTCGCGGACATCGTGAACGCGAATGATCGTCGCGCCCTGCCAGAACGCGATAACCGCCGCCGCCAGACTACCGGCCAGCCGTTCGCCCACCGGCGCATTCAGCAGCATCCCAATCATGCTCTTGCGGGAAACGCCGACCAAAATACCCGCAGCCAGATCGGCGAAACGGTGGAGATGACGCAACAGCAGCAGATTGTGTTCCAAAGTCTTGCCGAAGCCGAAGCCGGGGTCCACCAAAAGCCGTTGCCGGGAAATGCCCGCGCCCGCGCAAACCGCCACCCGTTCGGCCAGAAAGGCATACACCTCGGCGACGACATCGATGTAGCCGGGTTCCTGCTGCATGGTCGCCGGATCGCCTTGCAGGTGCATCAGACAGACCGGCAACCCACTGGCGACGGCGGCGTCCAGCGCCCCCGGCATCCGCAGCGCCCGCACATCGTTGATCAGGCCCGCGCCCGCCCGCGCCGCTTCGCGAATCAGTTCCGGTTTGCTGGTATCCACCGAAATTAGTACGGGCAGCTCGTGCGCCAGCCGTTCTACCACCGGCAGCACCCGGTCCAGTTCTTCCTGAACTGACACCGGCGCCGCGCCTGGCCGGGTGGACTCGCCGCCAACATCGATCAGCGCCGCGCCTTCCGCCACCATGGTTTCAGCACGACGCAACGCCGCATCCAGTAGCAGGTATCGTCCGCCATCGGAAAATGAATCAGGAGTCACATTCAAGACTCCCATGACCGCCGGTTGGCTCAGATCCAGCGTCTTTCCCGCGCAATCGATCAACATGGCTGAAAAACTCCCAACAAAAAACCCCTTCTGTAAATTTTCCTGTGATCTCTATCGTAACCGGGAGTACGCTCAACATCCCCCCACCCCCGACCTCCCCCGCCGAGGGAGGGCGTTTGGTTCCTCCCCCCAGCGGGGGGAGGTTGGGAGGGGGTTGCTTATGGCAGGAAAATTTACAGGACCAAAAAAACCCCTCTCCCACCAGCAGAAGAGGGGTCAGGAGTCAGGATCAAGCTCAGTGCTGCTGGGCGGGTCCGCCAATCGGCTTTTCGCCCCGCCGCTCTTTCTCCAGATTCACCGGCGAACCGGGGGTAGGCGGTTCCGCATCGATACTCGAATCCACCGGTTCGCGCGGCGGACGCCCGGCCATGATGTCATCGATCTGATCGGCATCAATGGTTTCATACTTGATCAGCGCATCGGCCATGGCATGCAGCTTGTCGAGGTTGTCCCGCAGCAACTGTTCGGAACGCTGGTAATTGCGATTGATGACCAGACGAATCTCTTCGTCAATGACGTGGGCGGTTTCGTCGGACACATTCTTGTGTCGGGTCACGCTGCGGCCCAGAAACACCTCGCCGTCGTCCTCGCTGTAGGTGAGCGGCCCCAAGCGGTCAGACAGGCCCCATTTGGTGACCATGTTGCGGGCGATGTCGGTGGCGCGCTCAATATCATTCTGCGCGCCGGTCGTCACGTAATCCGCCCCGAAAATGAGCGACTCGGCGATGCGCCCGCCGAACAGACTGGAAATCTGGCTCTCCAGGCGCTGCTTGCTGAAGCTGTAGCGGTCGCCTTCCGGCAGGAACATGGTCACGCCCAGCGCCCGCCCGCGCGGAATGATGCTGACTTTGTAAACGGGATCATGCGCCGGCACCAGTCGTCCGATGATCGCGTGGCCGGCTTCGTGATAAGCAGTGAGCTTCTTTTCCTCCTCACTCATCACCATCGACTTGCGCTCGGCGCCCATCATGATCTTGTCCTTGGCCTTCTCGAAATCGTCCATGTCCACGTCGCGCTTGTTGGAGCGCGCAGCGAACAGGGCGGCTTCGTTGACCAGATTGGCCAGATCAGCACCGGAGAAACCCGGCGTGCCTCGGGCAATCACCGCCGGTTTGACATTATCCGACAACGGCACCTTGCGCATATGAACCTTGAGAATCTGCTCGCGGCCACGCACGTCGGGCAACGGCACCACCACCTGCCGGTCAAAGCGGCCTGGCCGCAGCAGCGCCGGGTCGAGGACATCAGGACGGTTGGTGGCGGCGATGACAATGATGCCTTCGTTACCCTCGAAGCCGTCCATTTCCACCAGCAACTGATTCAGGGTTTGCTCGCGTTCGTCATGGCCGCCACCGAGACCGGCGCCGCGATGACGGCCCACCGCATCAATTTCGTCGATGAAGATGATGCAGGGCGCGTGCTTCTTGGCCTGCTCGAACATGTCGCGCACCCGCGAAGCGCCGACGCCCACGAACATTTCCACGAAATCCGAACCGGAGATCGAGAAAAACGGCACTTTCGCTTCGCCAGCGATGGCCTTGGCCAGCAAGGTCTTGCCGGTGCCGGGCGAGCCGACCATCAGCACGCCGCGCGGAATTTTGCCGCCCAGTTTCTGGAACTTGCCGGGGTCGCGCAGGAATTCCACCAATTCGGCCACTTCCTCTTTCGCCTCGTCCACCCCGGCCACATCAGCGAAGGTCACTTTGATCTGGTCCTCGCTCATCATCCGGGCGCGCGACTTGCCAAACGACATCGCCCCCCGGCCCGCGCCGCCGCCCTGCATCTGTCGCAGAAAGAATACCCAGATGCCAATTAACAGCAGCATCGGGAACCAGCTAATGAAAATCTGCATTAGCAGACCCTGCTTCTCGGGCGGCTGACCTTCGATGTCCACGCCGTGATTGAGCAATTCGCCAATCATCGGGCTGTTATCGGTTTCCGGGCTGTAGGTGGTGAACCGCTCGCCACTGCTGGTGCGGCCCTGGATGGTGCGGCCATCAATCGTCACCTGCGCAATCCGCCCCTGTTTAGCGTCTTGCAGGAACTGCGAGTAGGACATCTGCGCGGTGGGCGCCACCCGGGGACCGAAACTGTTGAACACGGACATCAGCACCACCGCAATGACCACCCACAACAGGATGTTCTTGACCATGTCATTCAAGGCATGCACCTCACGACTGCAAAACGGGGATTAAAGGGGATTCACGCCACCATCCTTAGGCGCGATGTAATGAAAATCGCGGAATTTTTAGACCGGCCTACCCGCGATAGTTCCTGGCCAGCAGGTACTGCTCAGCGCTGCGTGCGCGCGAGGCTTTGGGCTTGCGAATCGTCACCGTAGCGAACGCCACGCGCAATTCGTGCAGAAAAACATCAAAACCCTCGCCCTGAAACGCCTTGGTCAAAAAATCGCCGCCAGGCCGCAAACCGCGCCGGGCGAAATCCAGGGCCAGTTCGACCAGATATATTCCGCGCGGCTGATCCACCGCCTTGATGCCACTGGTATTAGGGGCCATATCGGAAATAACAAGATCAACGGGCCGACCGTTCAGTGTCGCCAGCAGGCGCTCAAGGACACCAGCCTCGCGAAAATCGCCTTCGATAAAGGTCACGCCGGGCAGTGGTTCCATCGGCAGGATATCCAGGGCGATGACCGTGCCCTGCCCGCCTACCCGTCGGGCCGCCAGTTGTGACCAGCCGCCGGGGGCTGCGCCCAGATCCACCACGATCAGGCCGGGCCGCAGCAGCCGGTCTTTCTCGTCGATTTCCAGCAGCTTGTACACGGCGCGGGAGCGGTAGCCTTCGGCCTGGGCGCGCTTGACGTACTCATCGGTGAAATGCTCCCGCAACCAGCGGGCGCTGCTCTTAGTGCGGGCCATCAGAATGCGAAGCGTGGTCGCGGGCGATCCGCCGCAGAACAGCGCGGGTACGCAGAATGATCCAGAGCATGCCCAAAATACCGTAGCTGACCAGCGCCAGCAGTTGCATCAGTACGCTGTCCAGCAGGCGCCCCTGCACCAGCAGCAGCAATCCGCCGACCACCAGAATAATCGCCAAATCCAGCTTGACCTCGTTCAGGGGACTGGGGGCTACCGTCACGCCCTTGCGGGCAGTTACACTGGGCGCATTCTCAGCCATCGCGGTAATTCTCGTGTTCGCGCTTACTCATCCACAGCAACGTCATCTCAAGGCCTTGGCTCATCATCGCAAGCCGGTGGTGATTATCGGCGATCACGGTTTGACGCCAGCGGTTCTGCACGAAATTCTGCTGGCGCTGGACCATCATGAATTGATCAAGATTCGGGTCAATGCTGAAGATCGCCCGGCGCGCGAAGCGCTGATCGCGGCCATTTGCACGACAACCGAAGCGACGCTCGTCCAGCGGATCGGCCATGTTGCTACGCTGTTCCGCCGCAACCCGGACGAGCCGCGCATCGCCCTGCCCTAAACGACCAGGGGATTGCCAAGGTTTCAGGAGCGTGGCGTCAATTATGGCCGCTTTCTAAGGGAGGCTCGCCGTCGGGGTACGGCGCTCACTGCTTGAAAAATGGTGCTGGTGGTGGGACTCGAACCCACAAGCCCGATCAGGGGCGCAGGATTTTAAGTCCTGTGTGTATACCATTCCACCACACCAGCACGAAGGAGCCTCAAGCGAGGGAAACCGATAATATGTTGTTTATATGGAAATTTTTCCGGTTTCCTGCACGGATTGCGTTTTACGGAAACACCGTCGGTTCCCTTAAACGCGGCTTAGGATAGTGCAAGCAAGCCGTCGGCTTCAATAGCAACCCCGGAAGATGCGGCGTCCCTGCCGCAAGACCGGGGCTAGCAGGCCGGGGATAAGCCGGCGACCGCCAGCGTTAGTCGTGGCCGTGATGGGCGATGGTTTTTTCGGTAAAGAGATAATCCTTCAGCTCCTTGTCGAAAGTCGAATCCTGACGGCGAATCCACTCCAGCACCATTGCCGCATGTTCCTTTTCCTCATCCCGATTATGGGCGAGGATGGCTTGTAATTCTGGACTCTTGCAAGCATCGACGCGCTGGTTGTACCAATCCACTGCTTCCAGTTCTTCCATCAGGGAAATAATCGCCCGGTGCATGTCGCGGGTTTCATCCGACAATTCGCTGACGGGTTCGTGATAACCTTCATGGGACATTCGCAGGTCTCCTTGGTTGAGGATGGGTGTTGCTTGATCAACTCTCGGAAGTGAATTGGGAGTAAGCGTTCAGTCCCCTCTCCCCCTGGTCAGGGGGAGAGGGTTAGGGAGAGGGGGTCAGCCGTTGAATCTCCTGCCCTCACCCCCAGCCCCTCTCCCGCCTGCGGGCGAGGGGAGCGAACGGTTTCAATTGGGAATTTGTATCTTGCTGAATAACGCACTGGCCGCCAGATACGTCGCCCTGATCCGCGCATTGGCTTCCGAGGCAGCGACAGGGCGCAACTCATCCAGCCGCCGCCGGTCATCGTGGATGTCATTTAGCACCGCCAGGCCAACCCTCAAAACTTGCGCCGCAACAAAACATAAAGCGCTCCGGTTCCACCGTCCACTGGCCGGGCCGAACAGAACGCCAGCACCTCATCGCGCTGGCGCAGCCAGTGATTAATCTTGGGCTTCAGCACCGGCCCCCGGTGGCGCGAGCCATTACCCTTGCCATGAATAATCCGCACACAACCCAAGCTGTCGCGGCGGGCGCGGTGCAGGAACGCCGCCAGCGCCTCGCGAGCCATCGCCACCGTCATCCCGTGCAAATCCAACGCCGCTCCCACCTGAAACTGCCCGCGCCGCAACTTGCGCAGCACCGCCTGCTGCACTCCCTCCCGGCGGTAGTACAATTCCTCGCCGGTATCCAGCTCCGCCGGCTCGAAATAATTGGACATCATATCAACCAGCGCCTGCTGCTCATCCGCCTCGCTAAAACGGGGAATCGGCGCGGGAGGATGGGAAGCCGGTTCGATCCGGTCGCACCGCAGCGGCTTGACGGGGCCGACGGCCTGGCGAAACAGCATCCGGTCTTCGGGGTCCAGCACAAACGGCGGGGTCATGGGCGCCTCGGTGACAGCACGGGGCACGTCCAGCCCGGACGGCCAATCTTCTCATAGTCTAACGCCGCCGCCCCCGCCCCCGATACGATTTGCGGGCGGCCGGTCAACAGGAACAGGGTCTAATGCATATTCTGGTCAGCAACGACGATGGCTATCAGGCGCCCGGCCTGCTGCGGCTGGTCGCCGCCCTGCGCCCACTGGCGGACCTTACCGTGGTCGCTCCCGACCGCGACCGCAGCGGCGCCAGCAACTCACTCAGCCTCAAAAATCCGCTCTACGTCACCGAACACGATCCCGGCGTCTACAGCGTTGAGGGTACGCCCACCGACTGCGTCCACCTCGCTATTACCGGCCTGCTGAAACAGGAGCCGGACATGGTGGTGTCGGGCATCAACAGCGGCGCCAATCTGGGCGACGATGTGATCTATTCCGGCACGGTAGCGGCGGCAATGGAGGGCCGCTTTCTCGGTTTACCCGCCATCGCCATTTCCCAGACCGCGTTCCGCCCTGCTCATTTCGACACCGCCGCCCGCGTCGCGGTCTGGCTGATCGAGCGCCTGCGGGAAAAGCCACTGCCGCCCGACACCATCCTCAACGTCAATGTTCCCGATGCGCCTTGGGAGCAACTCGCTGGATTCGAGGCGACCCGGCTCGGCCACCGCCACAAGTCTGAACCGGTCATCCCCAGCACCGACCCGCGCGGCCGGATGATTTACTGGGTCGGGCCGTCGGGTCCCGAACAGGATGCTGGCCCCGGCACCGATTTCCACGCCGTGCGCACGGGTCGGGTGTCCATTACCCCCTTGCAGGTGGATTTGACCCAGCATCGGGCGCTGGCCGCTCTGACGGCATGGCTACGCGATAGCCGAATTTAGCTGTCTATGAGAAACATTTTTGTCATTCTGAAAAGACACAATGCCAGTAGACGAAGGAACCTGAAAAAGCGTATCATCATCAAATGGTTGGAATGCGGAACCAGGATCAGGTCATTCCGCGATTCCAGCGCCGGCGCCAAGCCGGGGTTGACCTACCGGTCTTCCCACCGTTCACAGCGACCCTCTGACGCCTTCAGAGCCAAAAATAAAGATAAAGATGCCGGGCCAGCCCGAGTATCTCAACGCAAAACCAACCAAGCGAAGCCATGAGGAGGTCATCAATGCCCCGACGGATTGCCGTCTGTCTGGAAGCGGTGGTGTGCGAAGACGAAATACGCATGGACGACCCGCTGGTCGAGGAAGACAAACTCGAAGAGAGCGAAGAAGAAATCGACGCGGAGGACGCCCTGGAGCCGGCGGAAACCCCGTGGTCGGCGCCCATCGCCAGTCGAGAGTTCACCACGGAAGAACTGGACGCCACTCGCATGTACCTGGGCGAGATTGGCTTTTCACCACTGCTCACCGCCCAGGAAGAAGTCTACTATGCGCGGCGGGCCTTGCAGGGTGAGGCCAGCGCCCGTAACCGCATGGTCGAGAGCAATCTGCGCCTGGTGGTAAAAATCGCCCGCCGCTACATGAACCGGGGTCTGAGCCTGCTCGATCTGATCGAGGAAGGCAATCTGGGACTGATCCACGCCGTCGAAAAATTCGACCCGGAACGCGGTTTCCGATTTTCAACCTACGCCACCTGGTGGATTCGCCAGACCATCGAGCGGGCGCTGATGAACCAGACCCGCATCATTCGGCTGCCGATTCACATCATCAAGGAAATCAACGGCTACCTGCGCACCGCCCGGCAACTGGCCCAAACCCTGGACCACGAACCAACCACTGAGGACATCGCCCGGGCCATGGGCAAATCGGTGGCTGACGTCAAGCGGATGCTGCAACTCAACGAACGGGTGGCCTCGGTCGACACTCCGATTGGCAAGGACGAAGATCGGTCGCTGCTGGACGCTATTCCCGACGACAACAACCCCGATCCATCGCAATGGTTGCAGGATGCCGACCTCAACAGCCGGCTGGAACAGTGGCTCGGCCAGCTGAACGACAAGCAGCGCATCGTCGTAGAGCGGCGGTTTGGCCTGGGCGGCCGGGACAAAGCCACGCTGGAGCAGGTCGGCAACGAAATCGGCGTGACCCGCGAGCGGGTGCGGCAGATCCAGATTGACGCCCTGCGCCGGTTGCGCACGATTCTGGAAACTGAAGGGTTCTCCCGGGATTTCCTGTAGCAGTCCCCTGAACTCAGCCCTCTCCCACCGGGAGAGGGCTGAGGATTGTGGCTGAAGCTAATCCGCCATCAGTAACAGCGCCGCCGCTACCCGCCGGCCCTCCAGCATGACCACGTTGTAGGTGCGGCAGGCGGCGGCCAAATCCATCACATCCACCCCCACGCCGCGCGCCAGCAACGACTGCACCAGCGCCGGACGTGGAAACCGCTGACGACTGCCGGTGCCCAGCAGCACGATCTCCGGCTCCAGCTCGGCAATCACGGCAAAATGCGCTTCCACCAGATCGCCAAAGGTCTGTGGCGGCCAGTCCGTCACCAGCCGTTCAGGCGTCACGATCAGACTGCGGCGGAATTCCTGCTGGTTGACCCGGACCCAGTCCGGGCCATAACCGGTAATGGCATGATGGTTCAGATCACTGTCAAAGCTGAAGCGCATGGCACTCTCTCGCAAAAAGGGCGGTCATCGCCGACAACCGGTTCATCTACTATGATTCTCCCCTTCAGAGTCAGCGCCGCCCGCAACGTTCCCAAACCCTGCTGGACCCTGTTGCCGCTGCCGCGCGCTACGAACGGAGAAGATTGATGACCGAAACCGCCCCTTACACCCTGCACGCCCTGGAATTGGGACGCATGGGCAATTTCATTTATGTGATTCACGATCACGCCACCGACCGCGCGGCTGTCGTAGACCCGGCCTGGGACGTGCTGAGCATCTTGGCGCTGACCGAACGGCGCGGATTGCGAATCACCGACATCCTGCTCACCCACAGCCATTTCGACCACATCAACGGGGTCGAGGCGCTGCTCAATCGCAGCGATGCGCAAGTACACCTGCTGCGGTCTGAGGCCGCGTTCTGGAACCGCTATACCGATCTGCCGACCCTGCATGAGGGCGGCGACCGCATTCGCCTGGGCGAGACCGAGATCGAAATCCTGCACACCCCCGGCCATACTCCAGGTTCCGCCTGCTATCGACTGGGCAACGAGGTGCTGACCGGCGATACGCTGTTCGTGTTCGGCTGCGGACGCTGCGACCTGCGCGGCGGCGATCCGGAGGCGATGTATCACAGTCTGCGCCGCCTGCGCGAGCGCTTGCCGGACGACGCTATCATCCGCCCCGGCCACAACTACGGCATCACCCCGACTTCCACCCTGGCCGCGCAAGTCGCCGGCAATCCCTTCCTGCATTTCGATGACAGCGCCGGTTTCGTCGAGTACCGGATGCACCTGCATGACCGCGAGGAACCGTACCGGCCCGAACCGCGCCCGCACCGGCACTGATCCTCGGACGGCGCTGGACAATCACGCTCAGCACCGCCTGTTCCCGCTCAGCGGGAACGGAAGCGGTTTTTCTCAATGCACGTCGCCCAGCAATTGGCGCAGCCGCGCCCAGTCAAACGCCGGCCCCGGATCGGTCTTGCGGCCCGGTGCAATATCGGCATGACCGATCAGCCGGTCGGGCGTGATCGCGGGATAAGCGGCCCGGAGCGCGGTGATAACCGCCGCTAGAACCGGGTACTGGCTATCGTTATAAGGCTGATGGTCAACGCCTTCCAGTTCAATGCCGATACTGAAGTCATTGCAGCGAGCGCGACCAGCGAAATTCGATGCGCCCGCGTGCCAGGCCCGGCGATGAAACGGCACATACTGGATCAGTTCGCCAGAACGGCGCAGCAGGACATGCGCCGACACCCGCAGTCCGGCGACCGTCTGAAAATAGGGATGAGCCGCAGGGTCCAGGGTTTGGGTAAACAGCGCGTCAATCCACGGTCCGCCAAACTCGCCGGGTGGCAGGCTGATGCCGTGGACGACGATGAGATCCACCGCCAACCCCGCGGGCCGTTCATCCTGGTTAGGCGAGAACCGCTGACGCGCCGCATCCAGCAGACCGGTGGCGGGATCGACGCGCATGGCCGTCTACAGCACCATGTTTTCGAAGTCGTAGCTCATATCGGTATGCGGCCGCTGCAGGAAAAACCCCTGCACATAATCAATGCCGCAGGACCACAGCGCCGGCAGGGTCATGGCATCCTCGATGCCAGTGACAATCGTGGTTACGCCCACGGCTGCCAGCGTCCGGGCCAACACCCCCAGTTGCTGCTGGCGTTGTTTATCGTTCAACAGGTTCTGGGTAAAACCGGTGCCGAGCTTGACATAATCCACTTGCAGAAACTGCACCAGCGTCTGGGCGCGCTCGTGGCCGCTGAAATGATCCAGCGACAGCCCGCAACCCAGCTCCTTCAGGCCGCGCAGGAACGGCAGCAGCGTCTGTTTGTTGAGTTCGGCAGTCATTTCCGCGATTTCGAACACCAGACTGGCGGCGGGCACTCCCGTCTTGCTTAGCCCGCCCTGCAACCAGTTCAGCAGTTCTTCATCCTGCAGGATGGTGGGCGAAATATTGATGAACAGAATCGCCGCATGCCCCCGCGCCCGGCGCTCGCGCAGCACCCGAATGGAATGAGCGATTACCCAGCGGTCCAGCACCATGCCGATCCGGTGGCGCTTGACCAGGGCGAACACGGTTTCCGGCAGCAACTCCCAGCCTTCATGATTGCGCATCCGCAGCAACACCTCATAGCGCTCGGTGGTGTCGCCGCGCAGGCTGACGATGGGCTGGAACAGCAAGGTCATCCGCTGCTGCTGCACCGCCTCGCGAATCTCTTCCATCAGCCGCCGCTGCCGTGAATGATCCACCTCCTGCTCAGCGCTGCGTCCGTGATGAATATAGATCCGGGCCTCCTTGTCCTTGCTGTCGCGCGCCATGCCACAGGCCAGATCGGCCTGCTGGATCAAGGGAGCGGCCTCGCGCAGCGTGGGGCTGGCGACGCTGATGCCGATGCTGGTGCGCAACTGCGTGTCGCCGCTGGTCAGCCGGTAGGGATCGTTTTCCAGGCTGGTCTGCACCGCGCGCGCCGTAGCCAACAGCGCCTCCTGGGTGGTAAAACCCAGCAGCACCATGAAAATGGCGTCACCGAACCGGGCAGCGATGGGATCCGGACCCAGGGCGGTTTTCAGCCGGCACGCAGCCTGTTCGATGACCTCGTCGGCGGCGGCCACGTCCTGGCTTTCTACCGTGCGCAGATTATCCAGCGCGATCAGCATGATCGCTGCCGGCTGAGCGTTGGCGGCGGTCGCTACCAGCGCCCGTTCCAGGCGGGCGAGGAAATACGGGCGGTTGTACAGGCCGCTAACCGTGTCCCGGTTGCTGAGCTGGCTGAATTTGCGATGGAGGCCCTGACCCTGCCGCAGCCGCTTGACAACTGCAGTGAACAGCAATTCCGGATTCAGCGGCTTGCCCACTAGGGCCTCGCCGCTCAGGCTGGTGACGGCCAGGCGCGACCCGCCGTCAGCCTGCGCCGAGAGCAGGACCAGAGGCAGTTCACGGAACAGTTCGTGCTGATGCACGGCCTGGGCCAGCGCCAGGCCATCGGTTTCCTTGAGATCCAGACTCAACAGCAGCAGGTTGGGCTGGAAGTTGGACAACGCCTGCAAAATCAGCAGCGGCTGCGCCAGCACCTGGGTCACGATGCCCCGGCTTTCCAGCCAGCGGGCGATCTCGCGGGCCGAAGACAGCGCATCGTCCACGATCAGGACCCGCTGATGCAGTGGTTTGAGCACCCGCTCGTCCAGCGCCTCCAGCAGCAGCGGCACATCCACCGGCTTGAGGAAATAGCCTGCTCCGCCAGCCTCGACCGCATCGAGCCGGGCGGTGATGTCGCCACGGTCAGCCAGGAACAACAGCGGAACGTCCGGCGGCAACACCTGGCGCAGGTTAGCGATTTGTTGCAGGGTGGTCTGATGACTGTCGGCGCTGTAGTCCAGATCCACAAGCAGCGCCACCGGCGGCTGACCCTGAGTCAGCCAAGCCAGGGTCTCAGTCAGGTTCGTGGGTTGTTGCACCTGATAGCCGCCGCGCTGTTCGAGCTTGCGTCCCAGTTCCCGGATCGATTCCGGTCCCACCAGCCACAGCAGCGGGGCTACGCTTGAAGCAATACCCTCCGTCGGTTTTGACCGCTCGCTTTTCTCCCAGCGAGAGAACAGCGGCACCGTGCGCGCCTCGGCGGGCGGACTGGCGACGCCGGGCCTGGCGGTGCGGGCGCTGGCATCAGTCCCGGGCCTGGCGCGACAGAGTGCGTCCACCACGGCGATCAGCCGTTCCCGTTCCGCGCCCCGGGGCAGTTCGCCCTGGGCCAGGCATTCGCCGATCTGCTGGTCGAGCCGTTCGGCCAACACCGCGATCTTGCGGCAGTCCGTGCGCGGTTGAGTCAGGACCAACACCTCTTGCGCCGCCCGTTGCAGCAGCACGAAAAATTCCCGACTCCACTTGATGTAGACCAGTTTCTCGGCGAGGTCTTCGATGCGTTTGAGTTTACCGGCGAGCGATTCCGGGAGCGGGTTTTTCGATTCCATGTGGCGTTTCTCTATTCTCGCGATTCTGGCGCCGATGGGGAACAGCGGTCAGCGCCCAGTGGGGTCTTTGCAAAGAGTAGCCACCTGGCGGCGGAACGCACGCCCCACGACATTCTCGCATTCCGTTGCCCCCGGTGGCGGCTGGCCCCGAATCGCCGGAGTGGATCGTGGGCCAGCGCGAGATTCGGCTTACTGGGCGTCGAGATGATAAGAAACGATCCGCTCGACCTCGTTCCTGGAACCCATGATCACCGGGCAACGCTGGTGCAGGTTGGTCGGTTGCAGTTCCATGATGCGCTGGGCGCCGGTCGTAGCCAGCCCACCCGCCTGTTCGACGATAAAACTCATCGGATTGGCCTCATACAGCAGGCGCAACTTGCCTTCCTGGTTTTTGGAGCGAATCTTGCGGTCAATGGGATACAGAAACACGCCGCCCCGGCATAACACCCGATGGACATCGGCGATCATCGCCCCAGCCCAACGCATGTTGAAATCCTTGCGGCGCGGACCTTCCTTGCCCGCCAGGCACTCATCAATATAACGGCGCACCGGCGGATCCCAGAACCGCATATAGGCGGCGTTGATGGCGAATTCCTGAGTATCTTCGGGGATCTGCATATTGGGGTTGGTCAGGATAAACTCGCCGATCCGCTGATCCAGCGTGAAACCGTTGACGCCGTGGCCGGTGGTCAACACCATCATCGAGGAGGGTCCGTACAGGGCGTAGCCGGCGCACACCTGCTGAGCGCCCGGTTGCAGGAAATCATCCTCGGTCGGCTCGCCCGTGGCGCCTTCGGGCCGGCGAAGGATCGAGAAGATGGTGCCTACTGCCCCGTTGACGTCCGTGTTGGTGGAACCGTCCAGCGGATCGAAGACCAGCAGATACTTGCCGCGCGGATACTGGGTGGGCAGGTGATAGACGTCGTTCATCTCCTCGGAAGCCATGGCGGCGACGTGGCCGGCCCACTCATTACGTTTGATGAACAGATTATTGGAGATGACATCCAGTTTCTTCTGAGTCTCTCCCTGAATGTTTTCGGTGTCGGCGGTGCCGAGTACGCCCACCAGGCTGCCGTAGCGAACCGCGCTGGCGATAGCCTTGCAGGCGATCACGATATCGTTGACCAGGGCGGTGAAATCGCCGGAGACGCCCTTGATGCGCCGTTGTTCTTCGATGATGTATTCAGTGATGGTGGTACCGATAGGCATGGCGGTTATCTCTGGGTTGCGCGAAATCAGGGCGGCGGGGCGGCGCGCGTGCGCCAGTCGGGCCGTGACGCTAGTATATCATTGGACACGGAAACTTCAGGGTTTATGGCGGCCAAGAGAATATTGGGGGATTATGTCGCAACGCAGCATTTTTTGTTATCATGCCGGTGTTGGTGCTATCGAACCGGGAGAAGGCAATGAACGAGATGACTGCTGGATTTGAACAATGGCTCACGCCATTGAAACGAACCAATCAATTTATGGTTGAACGGCTGGAACGCTGGGCGGCGTTGCAGATGGATAGTCTAAAGGCTTATGTCGATCTGGGCGTCGCGCAGTGCAAGGTGGCGCTCAAGGTTACCGATCCGCACAACTTGCACGAATTTACTGACTGCCAGTTCGCGGTGTTGAGCTTTGTCGGCCACCGGATGATGGATGATGGCCGGATGCTGGTCGAGTGGAACACTGAGAACTACCGCCAGGCTGACCGTTTGGCGCGGCAGAACCTGTTGAGGCTGATGTTCAAATAGTCGATGTAGCGATCAGGACGCTGAAAACGCTGCCTCCGGGCGGCGTTTTCAGTTTTGTGGCGGAAAAAGCCCGCTGGGGTTGTCAGCGAGCTTTCTTCGCGGGTTGAAAACCGAGTGGACGGTAATCAGTCACTCCCCTCGCCCCCTGCCAAGGGGGAGGGGGTCGGTCGTTGAATCCACGACCCTCTCCCCCAACCCTTCTCCCGCCAGCGGGCGAGGGGAGTGAACGGTTGCGCTAAAAAAACCCCGCTGGATTGACCAGCGGGTTTATTGATTCACTCACCGGTCAGCGAATGAAGCTGGCGGTCACCGTCCTGGATTGATTCATCGGTACGGTGCATTGCTGCGGAATACCCGGCTTAGGGGTACAGCCGACCCAACTCCCGAAGCGGAAGCCGGTGCCCGGCGTGGCGGTCAGGGTAACCGTGGTGACCGGATTGGTGAGGTTGTAGGGTGCGGCGCACACGGAGCCGCAGTTGATGCCGGTGGGGGCGCTGGTCACCAGGCCGCTCCCGGTTTTACGGACTGTCAATACCGGGCGGTTGAAGGTGGCGCTGACCACTTTTCCGGTGTTCAGGGTGACCGTGCATTGCCGGCGATTGGCGGGGTTGACCGTGCAGCCACTCCAGCCGGTGAAGGTGGAGCCGGTGGTCTCGACGGCCGTGAGGAGGACGGTCGCGCCAGTGGTGAAGTTGAACACGCTGGCGGTGCAGGTTGGATTGCAGGTGATCCCGGCGGGGGTGCTGGTCACCGTGCCCAGACCCACGCCGGCTTTGTAGAGAGTGAGGGCGGTTTTGCCCACCGTGGTCGTGTTGAAACGAGCGGCCACTGATCGAGCCGCACTCATCGTGACCCGGCACTGCTGAGGCGTGGGATTCGATGCGCAACCGGTCCAACTGACAAAGGCGGAGCCGGAATAGGCGGTGGCGGTGAGGGTGACCGTAGAGTTCCGGGCGAAGGCTGCCGCGCAGTTCAGGCCACAGTGGATACCCGCTGGGCTGCTGGTCACCAGACCCCCGCCACTGCCGGACTTGGTGACGGTGAGCACCGGGTTGAAGGTGGCGCTGACTGTGCAGGCGGCGGTGATCGGACCGGTGGTGTAAACCCGCGTGGTGCTGTTGAGCGCGCCATTGCAGCCGGTCACGGTGGCGATGCGATAGCCGGTGGCAGGGGTTACGGTGAAGGTGGTGGTCGCGCCATGGAGGACGCTTTGTTGGGTCGGGCTGATGGCGCCGTTCGGGCCGACGCTAGTTTTGACGAGGTAGATATTACGGGTGAAGGTCGCGGTGCAGGTGGTGTTGGCGGTCAGGTTGAACGGACTGCCGCAACTGCCTGGATTCCAGCCGCTGAAGGTGCTGCCGATCGCGGCAGTCGCGGTCGGCTTAACCGACGTACCGTAGGGGAAGGCGCCGCCGCCGCCGACCGTGCCGATGCCCGTGCCGGTCTTGTTGACCGTCAGGGTATACGTGTTGAGGGTGAAAGTCGCAGTGCAGGTGGTGTTAGCGGTCAGGTTGAACGGACTGCCGCAACTGCCTGGACTCCAGCCGCTGAAGGTGCTGCCGGTCGCGGCGGTCGCGGTCGGCTTAACCGACGTACCGTAGGGGAAGATCCCGCCGCCGCCCACTATTCCAGTGCCCGTGCCGGTTTTGTTCACGGTCAGCGTGTAGGTATTGCGGGTGAAGGTCGCAGTGCAGGCCAGGTTGTTGGCGGGCATGGTGAAGCTGGCGGCGCAGGGACTGGGACTCCAGCCTGCGAACGTGCTGCCCGCATCAGCGGTTGCGGTGAGGGCAACGGTCGCCCCCGATGCGTAACTGCCGCCACCACCGACCGTGCCGGTGCCCGTTCCGGCTTTGTTGACCGTCAGGGTGTAGGTGTTAGCGGTAAAGGTTGCAGTGCAGGTAATGTTAGCCACCAGGTTGAATGGACTGCCGCAACTAGCCGGATTCCAGCCGCTGAAAGTGGAGCCGGTGGCCGCCGTGGCGGTGGGAGTAACCGACGTGTTGTAAGGAAAAGTTCCGCCGCCGCCGACCGTGCCGTTGCCCGTGCCCGTTTTGTTGACCGTCAGGGTGTAGGTGTTGAGGGTGAAGGTTGCAGTGCAGGTAATGTTAGCCACCAGGTTGAATGGACTGCCGCAACTGGCCGGATTCCAGCCGCTGAAAGTGGAGCCGGTGGCCGCCGTGGCGGTGGGAGTAACCGACGTGTTGTAAGGAAAAGTTCCGCCGCCGCCGACCGTGCCGTTGCCCGTGCCCGTTTTGTTGA
>Ga0209573_1000834_pt1 | contig 55266 bp, 37 predicted proteins | sample TNRBio252014_DNA_FD_185870 | JGI IMG/M metagenome (GOLD analysis project Ga0209573, IMG submission 185870) | Wastewater treatment Type I Accumulibacter community from EBPR Bioreactor in Madison, WI, USA - TNR Reactor_6/25/2014_ DNA (SPAdes)... | ecosystem: Engineered > Bioreactor > EBPR >...
CAAGGGATGGAATACCAAGCCGTCGAGCGATTGAACGCCTTCCGGCGACGCTTCTACGATCTGGGGATCTGGATGAAGGAATTGAAGGAAAGGTTCAGCCGTTGGTACAACCGTCGGCATCAACGCAAAGGAACGATGTAGATGGCTCGATATAAGAGCGTGCTGGTGGAAGGATCGGAAAGCCGAGGCGAAGGGCGACTGGACGCCCTTCGGACGATGGCGCTCTACATTGATTTGAACCCGGTGAGGGCAGGCCTAGTGAGCGATCCCGGCGACTATCGATGGAGCGGCTACAGCGAAGCGATGACGGGCTCAGCGCGAGCTCGCGCCGGGTTGTGTTACGTGGTCGCCGGAGCAAAAGCCAAGGGCAACTGGAGGGACTGCGGCCCCGCGTATCGGATGTGGCTCTATGACGCAGGGCGGATGGAGCGCGGAGCGGACGGGAGCATTAGCAAACGCGGCATCGATGCAGCGCAAAGAGACAAGGTCTTGAAGGCATTCGGGAAGATGCCGTGCGGAGAACTGCTGATGAAGCGAGTGAAGTATCTCACCGAAGGAGCGGTGCTGGGCGGGAAGACTTATGTGGAAGGTATCTTCGAAGGGGTGAAGGAGGGTTATCGACGAAGGAAGAACGGAGCAATGGAACTGAAGCCGAGCGGCGGGACACGAGCCGCCGGGAAGGCGATGGCGGATGGCGGCGGGTTGTGCGTGCTGAACGGTGGGGCTGGGTGATTGAGCCTATTCCCGTAGCGGTGCCAATCAGGATACATCGCGAGAGGTGTGGGATTGGTTGTTTTTTGGCGTGGCTTTGATCTGGGGTGGGACAACAAGGCGAGGCACTTTTCATGCGCCCTGGGCGGTTACAAATCGCCCGTCCTTGGGGATGCTGGACATCCAGGGAATGGAAATCTGGATGAGGGTGAAGACTCAGAAACCCAAGCAAATGCTCCGTGTGCAGGCACATGAGTCTTCAGCGCCATTCGTGCTTGGGGTAGCGGCCTTTGAGTTGGGTGCGGACGGCGGGGTAGCCTTCCTTCCAGAAGCGGGCGAGATCTCCGGTGGTTTGGATGGGGCGCTGCGCCGGTGAGAGGAGATGCACGGTCACGACGACACGACCATCAGCGACGCGTGGGTTGTCATTGACGTCGTAGAGATGCTGCAACACCGCGCTCATGGAAGGCGGACTTTTTTCATCATAGGTGATCTTGGCGGACTTCCCGTTCTTGAAGGCGTAGCGCTCAGGCGCGTAACGATCAAGCAGATCCCGTTGCATCTGGCTGAGCCACTGGTGCAGGGCCGGAAACACATCCCGATCTTTGATCTGTCGGTAGGCGGTGGCACCGAGGCAAACTTGCTCGATCAGCAACCGACGATCCTCTGCGGTGATGGGCGGTAACTCCAGGTCTGGCATCCATTTGGAAAGACAATTCAGTCGTGTGATCCACTGTTCCACCCGATCATTCCACAGGTTCAGCGTGAGACGACCTTCAATGACTTCATCCGCCAGCAGCGTGGCAGCGAGCCCTTCTTCCGGCTCCCCTCGCTCGCGACTGGTCAGGACGAGACTGCGAAAGCGGGTCTCCTCCAGATTCATCACGCGGCGGTTGATGGCGTCATAGGCGGCACGGTGGCCAGTTGTCAGATCACCCGGAAAGAGTTCGCGTAGCCACTCTTCCTCCACCCGAGTGACTAGATCCAACTTCACCTGCAAGGCCTTACCCTGGATCTCTGTGATTTCGGTAGCGACCAGCAGTCGGGGCGGCTTGATGTGGGCGTCCTTGTTCAGATGGCCGCGATAGCCTGCCGCGAGTGTATAGACGCGCGATCCTGGTCCTGTCTCCACGCCGAGGTGGTCACTAAAAGCTGCGAGCAAGGTTTTTGCCAGAGCCTCAGGCGCGGCAACGTCTTCGTTCACCGGTAGCCCTGCGCGTTGAGCGATCCGCAGGAACTGCTCCGCGCTTCGTGCGGCCTCGCGAGTGGCGACGGCGTGCATTCCCAGCCTTTGCAGGCTATCAAAATCAAAGCGAGCCGCGTCTGCGCGAACAAAGGCACGCAGCAGCGCCTGGAACTCCGTCAAATCCCCAGGCTCCCAGAAATCCTGACTTTGCTTTGGTGCGTTGCCTTTGTTGGCCAAGAGAATATCCCTGCCCTGCGCCACGGCTGCGCACAATGCTGCCTCGCGGACGCAGCCAAATTCCGCAGCCGCCAAAAGCATGCGGGCAAAACGCGGGTGAAGGGGAAATCCAGACATCTGCTGCCCCGTCTTCGTGACACCCCCATCAGCATCCAGTGCCCCAAGGTCATGCAGCAAGGCCTCCGCCCGCTGTAGCGAGGCCTCTGGTGGACTCTCAAACCACTGGATGTCCAATTGCGCGCGGGCCGCCGCAGTCCGCAGGGCGAGGACGGCCTCGGACAGTTCCAGGCGCTGAATTTCGGGTGCCTCTGATTCGGGACGGTGCAGGTGCTCCCGCTCTGCCCAAAGCCTGACCGCGATGCCGGGACCGAGTCGCCCGGCCCGACCTGCGCGCTGCTCTGCCGAAGCACGACTGATTTTTTGAATGGTCAGTGAATTGATGCCGCGACGCGCATCATAGGCGGCGACTCGCGCCATGCCGCCATCGATAACGGCACTGACTCCTTCGATTGTCAGCGATGTCTCCGCGACGTTGGTGCTGACGATGATTTTCCGCTGATCCCCAGGAGCGACGGCGGCGTCTTGATCTTGGGGCGATAGCTCACCGTGCAGGGCGCAAATGCGGCGGTTCTTGGCAAAGCTGCGTCCGCTGAGCGCGGTGATGGTCTTGCGAATCTCATAGGCCCCCGGCATGAAGACGAGCAAATCCCCATCGAATCCTGGTTGCGCTATGACCGTCTCGCAGGCACGCGTGGCCTGATCCCAAAGGGGTTCGAGCTCGCCGATCTTGGATCGTCCAGGTGCCTGATAGCTGACCGTGACAGGAAAGGTGCGTCCAGCGGACTCGAATAACTGGCAGGGCTGCAAGAAGTCCACCAGCGGTCCGGACACCAAGGTGGCGGACATGACGATGATCTTCAGATCCGGACGCCGCTCCTTTTGCAGAGCTGTGGCCCAAGCAAGACAAAGGTCCCCGTCGAGGTGGCGCTCATGAAACTCATCAATGATCACGCAGCCGATGCGGGAGAGCATCGGATCATCGAGGAACTGTCGCAGCATCACGCCTTCCGTCAGATAGGCGATGCGGGTCGCGGACGAAGTGGCATTTTCAAAACGCACCTGGTAACCGACCTCCTGCCCTAGCCTAGCGTCACGCTCCCGCGCGACACGGGCGGCGAGCATGCGTGCAGCGATGCGGCGAGGCTGTAGGACCACCACACGTTTGTCAGGCCCTAGGATCCCGGAATCCAGAACAAACTGCGGCACCTGGGTGGACTTCCCCGAGCCCGTTGGTGCCTTGATCAGAAGGTTAGGAACCGCCGGATCACGCAGGGCAGCGGTCAGCGATTCCTTGAGCTCAAAGATAGGCAACATGCTGGAAGAAAGTAGCGGACCCCGCAGGCACAAAGGTCCACTCCTAGCTGGTCAACTCGGGCTCTTCTTGTTCGAGCTCAGCAGGGAATTCGACGACAGGTTGCTGATCGCGCTTTTTGCCACGCGGTTGATCAGGCTTCCTGCCCAGCTCGTGCGGAATGACGTCCGTCTTGTCCGCATCCTGGGTGAGACGCACGCCCACCGGTTTGCTGACCCCGAACTCCTGCATGGTGACACCGTAGATCACGTCTGCCCGATTCATGGTGCGCTTGTTGTGGGTAACGATGATGAACTGGCTATCGGCGATGAATTTGTCCAGCATGTTCAGGAAGCGACTGATGTTGGATTCATCCAGTGGCGCATCGAGCTCGTCCAGCACACAGAAGGGGCTAGGCTTGACTTGGTAGATGGAAAACAGCAGCGCCACAGCGGTCATGGAACGTTCCCCACCCGACAGCAAAGTGATCGTCTGGAGTTTCTTACCGGGTGGCTTGGCCATGATGTCGATCCCCGCCTCCAGCGGATCGCCATCGCCCATCAGGGATAGATCAGCGCGGGCTTGGGGACCAAAGAGCTCCTTGAAGTTGTTCTGGAAGTAGCCACGCACCAGTTCGAAGGTCTCGGCGAACATGGTCTTGGTCGTCTCGTTGATCTTCGCAATGACGTGAAGCAACTCGTCCTTGGACTTCACCAAATCTTGGTGCTGGGTATCGAGGAAGCGATGGCGTTCTTCGAGCTCTTCAAACTCCTGGATCGCGTCCAGGTTCACTGGGCCGATGCCTTCCAGCTTCTGGCGCATATCGGTGACCAGTTCAGCGACAAGATCCCAATCGGGTTGACCGATTTCGTCCGGTAGAATGATGTCTTCCACATCAAGGTCATCATCGGATTCGACCGACGACACAGCCTTGATCATCGGCACCGCATCGTCCTCGTCCACGGACTCAGTCACTTCCCCAGCATCAGCGTCCACGGCCGCTTCTGACCCAACCCCGTCCTCTGCATCCGCCTCGGCGGCTGGGGCCACGGCGACATCAGACTCATCGGAACCGCTTGCCGCGTCCTTGCGCTTGTCGCCACGACCTTTGCCCTTCGACTGATCCTCAATGGTCATCATGAGGATGTGATAGTCCGGCTCAAAGGCCTCGATGTCGAAGTTGTACCGCTCCCGCACCTGGATGATGAGATTTTCCAAACGCAAATCAACGCGCGTGAGCTGCACCTCGCTGCGGCTACGCGTCGCTGTAAGGCTGCCATGCTGCTGCCGCATCTGGACCAGTTGATTTTCCAGCGCTGTCACGCGCTCAAAGGAGGCATTGCGGTCCTGGGTCTTTTCAGCCAGAGCTTCGTCAATGCTCGCAATCGCAGAGCGCTGGCTGGCGATTTGCTCGGAGAGGCGGGCATTTTCGCCCTCGCTAACCTGGATACGGGAACGCCAGGTATTGATCTCCAAATCGTAGCGACCGATCGACGACTGCAATTCATTGAGCCTCGTCGCCATCGGCCCCTTTTGCCGTTCCAGGGACTGCATTGCGCTTTGTTCAAGCGCCAAGGCGGTGCGCAGTTCATTCAGGCGCTCCGATGACTCAAGTTCGCGACGGAGGAATGACTCCATCTCCAACTCAAGTTCATTTTCCCGAATGCGGTGCGTTTCCAATTGCTCGGTAGCAATCGCCGCAGCCTCCCGCAACTGGGCAGACTGCGCGTCCGCCGTGTGGATGCGTTCCTGAATGCGCCCCTGATCCCATTCAATGCTCTCCAGACGAGTCGAGGCCTGTTGGAGGGCACGATGCACGACAGAAACCTTCCCCTGGAGGGTGGAGAACGCCTCACGCGCTCGCTGGGTTTGCTCCCGCAAGGCGATCTCTTCGCGCTGTTGCTCATCGATCGTCGTGCGCAACTGGTGCTCGATCTCTTCCTTTTCCCGGACAAGTGAGGTCAGGCGTTCCAGTTCGGAACGCAGTTCGCGCAGTTCCGCATCCCTGCGCAGGGTGGACACTTCTTCATCGGCGGAGGCTCCGCCAAAAATCACCCCTTCGGTTGAAACCAACTCGCCCGTCATGGTGACGATGGCGAGATCTGGCAACTGCCGCTTCACACGCAGCGCCGCCTGCAGATCCTGAACGATCAAGACATTGCTCAACAAATGATCCACCAGCGTCTGCACACCGGGGCGGACACGCACCTTATCGACCGCCCAGAAGAGCCCGCCCTCTGGCAGCAATTGCCGATCCACGGCAGGACGGAGGGTGCAGAAGTCCTGCGGGACAAGGGCCGCTTTGCCCATTTTTTTGTCAGCCAACCGATCAAGGATCTGGCCAGCCAATTCTGAATCCGTGAGCAGCACTGCCTGCAAGTGGTCGCGCATGGCGGCCTCAATGGGCGGAATGAATTCTGGATCCACCTCAATGGCGGAGGCCAAGAGGCCGCGAACGCCCGTGGAATAAACCTCAGGGTTATCCATGCCCTTCAAGACGTGCTGTGTCCCTTGGGCGAGCCCTTGGCCGTCCTTCATCATCTGCTCCAGCACTTCGAGACGACTGTGGCACTGCGTGCGCTGCCGCTGCACCACATTCAGTTCCTCCGCAGCGACGTTTAGCTGGCGCTTCTGCTCCACAATCTCATGCGCACAGGTCTTGAGCCGTTCATCGAGTTCGGCGCGCGTTTGTTCGAGCTCCTGGATCTGCCGCTGCAGCTCGTCGAATTCGATCTGACTGACCTCGCGTGCCTCCGCTGCCATTTGCCGATCATGCTGTAGCGCATCATGCCGCTGGCGGTCACCGCTGATCTGGGTGGAGAGACTTTGAAGCTTTGCCTCTGCACCAGCGGTCTGGCCTTCGCACATGCGGATCGCCTCTCGCACCGTGCGACGATCCGTGTCGAGACGATGGCGCTCAGGAATGATGGATTGATGGTGCTGGCCATGTTCATTGACGGCCATTTGCCGCTCCTCAATGATGCGGCTGATGGAAATCAGTTGCTCATCCGCGCTGGCCAACTCGGCACGTTGCTCCTCCAAGAGCCTCTGGCTGGCCTCAATGCGTTCCTCATTTTGGCGAATGCTGGTGGCCAATTCCTCGGCGCGTTCCTTGTTAAAGCCGACCCGCCCTTCCGCACTCTGCACCTGGGAGCGCAGTTCCTGGGCCTGGGCGCGCAAGGTGCCAATGGTGGACTCCACTGCGTGGTAGGCCTCCCGAGTCTCATGGGCCTCCGCCTCAGCAGCGACGAGCCGTGTCTGAATATCATCGATCTGCGCGGTCAGCGCGCGGACGTGGTTAGTGGCCTCCGACTTCTCGCCATTGAACTCTACGTAATGCTTGTGTGCCTGGTGCGTGTCCAAGGTACGCAGGTCCTCAATCAAGCTCTGATAGCGGCGCGCCTTGGCGGCCTGCCGCTGTAGCGAACCCATCTGACGCTTCACTTCGGCGACGATGTCAGCCACACGAAGCAGGTTGGCTTCTGTAAACTCGAGCTTACGCAAGGCCTCCTTCTTCTGGCCCTTAAATTTCGTGATGCCTGCTGCCTCTTCAAAGACCGCGCGGCGATCCTCCGGCTTGGAACTCAAGAGCATGTCAATCTGCCCCTGCGCCATGATTGAGTAAGCGGCACGGCCAATCCCCGTCCCCGCGAAGAGGTCATGCACGTCCTTGAGGCGGCACACGGTGCCATTCATGCGGTACTCACCATGACCATCGCGAAAGACGCGACGGCAAACGGCCACTTCATTGTAGTCAACGCCCAGGGACTCTTCGCAGTCTGCCAGTGTCAGGACGACCTCCGCCATGCCCACCGCCTTGCGCTTATCCGTGCCATTGAAGATGACGTCCGCCATCTCAGATCCACGCAGCGCCTTCGCAGATGTCTCCCCCAACACCCAGCGAATGGCATCAACGACGTTGGATTTCCCGCAGCCATTGGGGCCGACGATGCCGGTGACGCCTTTGTGGAATTCAAGATGCGTCTTGTCCGCGAAGGACTTGAACCCGTGAATGGTGAGACTCTTGAGATACATATAGAACCGAGGAGGAAAGAATGAAGGAACCCCGCTACCACCGCCAGACAAGATGCTGGTCCGAGAGAGCAAGGATGAACCGTATTAGATCATTCAGCGCCACAGAGGGGCAACGTGAAAGCACTTCAGAACCCATATCTTGGGGATCCTTAAGTACGCCAAAACAAGATGTGGGATTTTCGACCCCGTTTTTCTTGTGAACAACCCCCTACCGTTGTGAACAACGTTTTTAGCTGCCTCTGGCAGCCCCTGCAATCAAAAGATTTTAGCGCTCAATTTCAGCGTCACTCACTCTGGCGCATCTGCCAATTGGTGTTGGGCACGCAGGAGGTCATGCAAGGTGAAAAGCCCCCTCACGCCCTGCTCTGGAGTGACCAGCACGACCATCATGGTAGGCGATTCCACCAGGCGCATTTGGATTTCACGCAAAGACGTGTCCGCCCCGCAGGTCAAGGCCTCGTGCAAGATCGGTGCCCGCCCCTCTTTGATCGCGCCCTGAATTTCTGGCCGCGTCACAATGCCCTGCAACTTGCCGTCGAGCACCACGGGAAAGCGATCATAGGGATGGCTATCCAGAACCGATTGAAGAGCGTGGGGTTCCAGCGACGTCAAGAGAATCGGCCGCTCATTGGCCAGAACGGAGGCAGGCTGGCGCTGCCAGCGACGGAAATCCAGCGGAGGCGCAAAGCGTTCCACATCGTGTCCGTCTTGCTCCAGCAATGCGTCATAAAAATTGTGCTTCATGCGCTTCGCGATCGCGTTACTTACCAGCGCCCCCAACATCAGCGGCGGAACCACAGCGAATTCATGCGTCATCTCAAAGACGATCAAAATGCTGGTCACGGGTGCGCGCACGACCGCCCCCATGGAAGCGGCCATCCCGACCACCGCCAGCATCTGCACACCATCCGGACGCAGGTCAAGAATCGGTTGTAACCCCGTGCCAATCGCTAGACCGGTCATGGCCCCAAAAAACAACGTCGGTGAAAAAACACCCCCGGCCCCGCCCGCACCGTAGCAAAGAACCGTCGCAGCCAACTTCGTGACCAACAGGACCGCAGCGATCTGCCATGTCAGTTGCCCCAGCAAACCCGCAGAAAGATCATCGTAGCCCAAGCTGAAGACACCCATGTGGCCAGTCTTGGCAAAGACGATGATGCCAATCCCCCAGGCTAAAAGCGCCCCGACCGCAGGTCGCATCCAGGCCGGAATCCACCACACCTGACGCGTTGTGGAGCGCAGTTTGAGCGATCCCACCTGAAACAGCAATCCCACCAAGGCAGCAATGGCTGCCACCACAGGCACCAGCAAATAGGCGCTCCAGGAAGGCTCCCCTACCCTTCCGATCATAAAGGCAGGACTGGGACCGATCATGCCGTGCACGACCAAGGCACCTATCATGGATGCCAACAAGATCCGGCCCATCAGGCGGCTATTGAGGTCGCCAACGATCTCTTCTAAAACGAACGTGATTGCCGCCAACGGCGTATTGAAAGCAGCCGCAAGACCTGCGGCAGCCCCGGTGATGGCACCTGCACGCCGACGCTGTTTGGCCTCGCCAAACAAACCCGCCAACAAGGAGCCCACACCACCCGCAATTTGAACACTGGGCCCCTCGCGCCCGAGACTGGCTCCACCCCCGATTTGCAGGGCCGCGGCCACAAACTTCACCCAAACCTGCCTCCAGGTCATCATTCCGAAGTCCTTCCAGTAGGCGGCCTTCAACTGTGGGATTCCACTGCCGGCAGCTTCTCGGCAAAAGTGCGTCAATAGCCAACCCGCGACCAGGGCCGTGCCAACGGTCGAAATTAGACTAACCCAGACAAACTTCTCCAGCGGATACTCGTGGGCCTTTTCGATGCTAAACTTGGCAACGAAATGGATCGCGTAGTGAAACGCGACCGCGCTTACCCCTGCGCCCAGTCCATAGGCGCAGGTTTGAACGGTTGTCCGAGTTTTCGGCTGAAGCTTTTTGAAGAACGTGACCAGGGCCTGCATGATAAAATCAGGCATTCGCCCTCATCTAGTCCTTCATAAGTCGTTAAGCGGAATGAGCGTTTGCCCAATCAATGCCAGCGCGGCAAATTTCCCAAAAACTGCCGGACTCAAGGCTCGCACCGCCGACCAGCGCACCATCGACGTCGGTTTGAGCGATGAGTTCCGCCATATTGTTGGGCTTCACACTGCCACCGTATTGGATGCGGACCTTCTGGGCGGTGTCATCACCAAACAGTTCAGTCAGCACCTGACGGCAAAAGGCGTGAGCGTCCTGCGCCTGCTGCGGCGAGGCCGTGCGCCCAGTCCCGATAGCCCAAACGGGCTCATAAGCGATCACGCAATCGAGGATGCGGCGTGCGCCGACTTCGGCGAGGCTTTCGCGGAGCTGGCTGCCCAGCACCTGCTCGATCTTGCCAGCATCACGTTCTTCGAGTGTCTCCCCAACGCAAAGAATGGGGTGCAGGCGCGCCTCGAGTGCGGCCAGCAGCTTGGCGTTGATGACGGCGTTGGTCTCACCAAAGATCGCCCTCCGCTCACTGTGGCCGAGAATCACATAGCGACAGCCGCAGTCTTTGATCATGCGCGCGCTGATCTCCCCAGTGTAAGCACCAGCGGGATGCTGGCTCATGTTTTGGGCGGCGAGCTCGACGTTCTCTTCCCGCGCATTTTGCAGGGTATCATGAGCCTTGGGCAGGCTCACAAACGGCGGTGCGACAACGATTTGCACGGGGCATTTGTCCGGAACGAGACGGGAGAATGAACGGAGAAAATCCTCTGACTCCTGCGGAGTCATGTGCATCTTCCAATTCGCTGCGATGATGGGTTTGCGGTAGTTTTTGATCATGGTAAACGGACTTCAGATGGTAAAAAATTAAGCATCAGCAAGGGCAGCCACACCTGGCAGCACCTTCCCTTCCAGCAGCTCCAGCGATGCGCCACCGCCTGTGGAGATGAAGGTCATCTTGTCGGCCACGCCTGCCTTCTTCACCGCCTTCACGCTGTCACCACCACCAATGATGTTCTTGGCTGTCGGATTCGCGGCGATCACTTCAGCGATATCGAAAGTGCCCTTGGCGGCTTCTTTGATTTCAAAAACTCCCATCGGGCCATTCCAGATGACCGTCTTGGCCTTGGCGATTTCCTCGCCAAATAGCTTCACTGACTCCGGTCCGATATCGACGCCCTCCCAGCCTTCAGGGATACTCTCATTGACGCCGGTGTAGCGGGTGTTGCCCAATTTCTTGGCGTCAAAATCAAAGGCGTCCGTGATCAATGCGTCCACTGGGATGAGGATCTTCACGCCACGCGCTGCGGCCTTATCGAGGGCTGCCTGCGCGATGGGTTCCCACTCCGGTTTGTAAAGGCTTTTACCCAAGGTGATCCCCTGGACCAACTTGCGGAAGGTGTAGGCCATGCCGCCACCGATGATGATGGTATCTGCCTTTTCAATGAGCCGGTTAATGACCGCGATCTTGTCGCTGACCTTGGCACCACCGAGGATCACCACAAACGGACGCTCAGGGTTTTCAAGTTCGTCATGCAGCCAAGCCAATTCTTTCTCCATCAGCAGACCAGAGACGGCTGGAAGAAACTCCGCAACCCCAGCGGTGGAGCTGTGGGCACGGTGGGCACTACCAAAGGCGTCGTTGACGTAAATGTCCGCAAGGGCTGCCATCTGCTGCGCCAACTCTTTGCCATTTTCTTCTTCGGTGGCGTGAAAGCGAACGTTCTCCAGAAGCAAGACCTCCCCATCCGCCAGCGCTGCCGCCTTGGCCTCAGCCTCGGCACCGACGCAATCCGTCGCGAATGCGACGGGACGACCCAGTAGGCCCGCGAGCGCATCTGCGACTGGACGGAGGCTCTGCTTCGGATCTGGCTTACCCTTTGGGCGGCCCAAGTGGCTGCACAGGATGACCCGCGCTCCCTTTTCGATCAGGAAGTTCAAAGTCGGCAGGGTCATCTTGATGCGGTTGTCGTCAGTGATCACCATCGCGCCGTCTTTCTCATCCAGCGGCACGTTAAAATCCACACGCACTAGAACGCGTTTTCCAGAGACATCGACATCACGAATCGTTTTTTTAGCCATGATCAAATAAGAGCAGAATGGGGGTTTCGGGCACCCGTCCACCGGGAACGGGGAGGCGGAGCCTAGCACAAAGCACCTTCCGTGCCTGTGAAATTTTTCCTTCCCCTCAAAAAGTCGCCAAGACCACCCCTGGATCAACCGATCCGAGCCCCCATTTGCCTAGCCCAAAGGCCATAAAATCACGTCGCGCTTGCTCAACGCGTTGCGAAAGTTACTCCGCCTGCTGGCGCAGGCTAACGATGCGATGCACTGTCTGTGTCAACTCGCCCGCCTCGTAGGGCTTGGGCAAAACACCGATGAAGCCCTGCTCCAGGAAGATCATCTGCACTTCCTCATTCACGCTGCCGCTAGTCACGACCAGACGCGCCTGGCTATCGGTCCGCAAGATTTCCGCTGCCGTTTCGCAGCCATTCAAGCCGCCGCGAATCGTCAAGTCCATCAGCACCACGTCAGGCGCATTGCCTTCCATCCACATACGGCGGTAGTGCTCAATGGCATCCTGTCCGTTGTCACAATCGGTCACTTCATAACCACAACGCTTCAAGATCATCCGCGCCACATGACGGAGGTCGTCCTCATCATCAACGATCAGCACCGAGCCCTTCCCATGCTTTAGCGGCACGGGCGATGATGTCACACGGGCCTCTTCTTTGGGCACCGTAGGGGCACCAACGGCAGGGAGCAGCACAGTAAACTCCGTGCCGACATTGATTGTGGATTTCAGACGAATATCGCCATGATGCTCATCAATGAAGCGCTTGCAGGTCGTGAGGCCGATGCCATTGCCGTCCGCTTTGGTCGTGAACGAGTCACGGAAGACCTTGCCCAGATTCTCCGGCGCAATGCCACAGCCGCGATCACGCACAATGATCTCCACATACTTACCTGGGCGAAGGATCGGATCCCCCCCTGGCGAGACCTGACGATTGCGCGCCTCCACATCCATAAACCCGCCCGTGGGCATGGCCTGGATGCCGTTCATCACCAGATTTTGCAAAACTTGCCCCACCTTCACCGGCTCAGCCATCACCCAATCCGTACCGTCCTCAATGTTCACGCGGACTTTAACGTTGGCACCAGAACCCGACAACTCGACCGTCTCTTCGATCAGATTCACCAAATTCGTTGGCTGCGGGGTGCGGGCACGCGCCTTGCACGCCGTCACCACCTGAGTCGTGTATTGCCGAGCACGACGGAGACCGGCCAGCACCAATCCTAGCTCCTCACTCAGCTTTGGTTGATCCGCCAGCTCGCTGAGGATGCAGGTCAAACGGGCCGTCACTGGCCCGAGCAGATTGTTAACATCATGAACAATGCCTTGCGCCAGTGCTGCCAGATTTTCTTTGCGCAGCCGCTCTGCCTGCTCGTCCAGGTCCTCCAACAACGGTGCTGGGCTGGCCTGGCCTGAGTCGGCGGTCACTTCTTTGAAGCTAACCGTGTAGTTCAGCAATTCACGATTTGCATTCACCACGCGACGGATCCGCCAAAGGCACCGCAAGGGTCCTGGTCCAAAGGCGCGCTGGAGACCACACTCGCACTCCGCCATGCCACCCTCGGACTCCGACCGAAAAATTGCATCCTTTAGAACTGCCACATCGGCATCCGTGGCGACCAGATCAAACAGCGGCAGATCACGCAGTCCCTTGTCCGGCGTCACGCCCGACAACATCGCCGCGTTTGCGTTATTAAAGATGATCACCGGCCCGACCGCCTCATCCGTGGCTGGCCCCGCAATCACCATTCCCTCCGGCGATTGGTCGATGGCGACTCGCAGGTAGTAATTGGCGACGCGGAGTTGCTCCAAGCCCTGTTGGAGGGATTCTAGGGCTTCGTTACCAGTTTTGGGGGAATTTGTGGTTGTCATGGCAATGCCAGTCAGGAGGTTATCTTGTTTTAGCAAAACCATATTGTTAGGCAACCTTTAATTTTTGCTATTCTCGATTTTTTTGAATCGCAAATATGAGAATAGTCAACAGTAGTTCTGGGATGCAAACTCACCGCCCTCTCAACAACAGTGTGAAAAACTCCTTGCCTATTGATCTTTTGCTTCTAAGCTCGCCGCCCCTATGTCCAAAAACGCAGGTCTCGCAAAAACCCGAAAAGCTGTTGCCAAACGGTTCAAGATTACTGCCTCAGGTAAGGTGCTACGCCGCAAAAAAGGCAAGCGCCACTTGTTGCAGAACAAGAACCGTAAACGCAAACGTAACCTCGGTAAGGTCGCCCTAGTGGCCAAAGTCGATATAGCAGCGATCAAGGAAAACCTTCCTTTCTCCTGATAGATAGACTGAAAGCCCAGGCTCAATCTTGAGCCACGATGCCCAGCCTGGCTCAATCCTGAGCCTTCGAACTGGTGAGGTGAAGCATCGAACAAGTCCAACAAACAGCCCGTTCCAAATACCGAAAGATGCCCAGAGCAACCAATGCCCCAGCCAGCCGGAAGCGTCGCAAGAGAGTTCTTGCGAAAGCCAAAGGTTTCCGTGGCTTCCGTTCCAAGAACTTCCGCTACGCAAAAGATGCGGTTCGGAAGGCGATGACGTACAACTACCGTGACCGTAAGGTGCGCAAGCGCGCCTTCCGCAATCTGTGGGTGCAGCGCATCAACGCCGCAACTCGTCCGCACGGCCTGTCCTACAGCCGTTTCATGGAAGGCCTCAAGGCCGCCGGAATCGAACTCGACCGCAAGGTTCTGTCCGACCTAGCGATCAAGGACGCCACTGCCTTCGAAGCAGTGATCGCCCAAGCCAAGAACGGCCTCGAGAAAAAGCAGGCGGAATTGAAGAGCAAGGCCGCCTAATCGCAGCCAAGTCCCCTTTCCCCCCAAAACCTCCAAACCCAAACAGCCGGATCTGCAAAGGTCCGGCTGTTTGTTTTTTGCCGATCCGCACCACCAACCTCAAACAACCCCACAGCCCACTTGCAACCATGCTTGGTTTACGCTTGAGTGGCGGCCCATGAGAATCCGTGTATTGCCGTTGATCGTTGTGCCTGTGCTCGGAGTCGCCCTTTACTTTGGCTGGCAAGGGGCCGTGCGCCAATCCGACACTGCTCCCGCAGTTGACCCACAAGAATCCGCTGAGAGCGCCGGCACGCTGAAGAGTTCGCCATCCACAGCCCCGGTCCCGCCAGCAGCATCGCAGGCCAGCGGCGCAAACGCTGCAAGTCCAGCGGGTCAACTCACGATGCAGTCGATCCCAGCGGATGCACCCGTCATTGATCCGGTGGCTGAATACAAAGCGGGCAAAACCCCAGAGGCACGTCTAGCGGCGATGGCTCGCGTGCTGGCCATTGGTCATGCAGCAAATCCGGCCATGCTGACGGCCGCATTGCACGACGAATCACCAGAAGTCCGTTTAACCGCAGTCCAGAGCGTGGGCAGCTTTGCACCCGAAGTCGCCGTTCCAGTCCTCCAAGAAGCCGCCGTCAATTCCGACAAAGACGTGCGCGATACCGCCTGGGGGCTCGTCGCCCCCTACAGAGCAGAAGAACGCGCCGCCATCTATGAGCGCCCCCTTTCCGAAGGAACGGGAGCAGTGCTCGAAGAGGCCCTCATCGAGATGGGGCGGATCCCTGAAAAGCTCGGCTTTGACGCCCTCGTAAAGGTGGCGACGACTACCCAAGACGCGGCCAAAGCGAAGCGGTTGATCGAGACCATGCGCGAATGGACCGCACCGAGCGGCGTCACACTTCCACCCGACGCAACCCCAAAATCGATTGCGAATTGGTGGGGGCAGTCCCGCAATAATTTCGACGACTTGATGATGCCGCGCGCACCTCAGCAGTGAGCCGATCAATCGCCGCCGTGGCTTTGTAGGAAGTCATGAATTTGCGCCGCCAGCCCAGCCCCAATGCCGGGGAGTGCGGCGATCTCTGTCGGAGTTGCCTTCCGCAGCCGCGCAACTGAGCCAAAGACCTTGAGAAGTGCCTGCTTGCGATTCTGGCTCACCCCAGGGCAATCGTCTAGCAGGCTCTCCTCGACGCGGCGGCGCAGCAACAATTGGTGATACCCATTGGCCCAACGATGGGCCTCGTCCCGGATACGCTGGAGCAATTTCAGTGCGCCCCGGTCATGAGAGATCAGCAGCGGATCAGGATCTCCGGGTCGATAGACCTCCTCATTCTCCTTGGCCAAGCCGATGATCGGCAGATCGTAAAGCCCCAATCGCTGCAGTTCCTTTGTCGCCGAAGACAGTTGCCCCTTTCCGCCATCCACGATCACCAAATCAGGTAGCCGCACAAATGTGGATGCCTTGGCCGGGGATTCATCCTCCAACCGCCGCAGTGCTTCGAGCGGGTTCTCCTGGCTAAACTCCGCATCGGGGTGGGCCTTTTTTGCCTCCAGCAGAATGCGTGAAAACCTGCGACGGATCACCTCCGCCATGGCGGCAAAATCGTTTTGACCACTGACGATGCGGATTCGATAGCGCCGATAGTTCGCATTGTCTGGCACTCCATTTTTGAATCTGACCATTGAGGCCACACAGTGCGCCGTGCCGATGTTCGCGATGTCAAAACACTCCATCACCAGCGGTGCAGAGCCCAGCCCCAGTTCCTCGCCCAACTCCTGCACGTCCGCCATTGGATCAATCGTCGTCACCACCTTTGATCGGGCACGCTCAAAGGATCGGGTGGGAGAGAGCGTCTTCTTCAGGTCCTCCACCATATCGCGAAGTTCCGCCGCCTTTTCAAAATCCAACCGCGCAGCCGCCCGCTGCATCTCCTGCTCCAAGGCCGCCACCAAGTCCTTAGCTCGCCCGCCAAGGAACTCGCACGCTTCTTCGATGCGGGCCAAATAGTCCTCCCGGGTGATCCGCGCGATGCAAGGTGCGGAACAGTTCTTGATGACATCGTTGGAGCAGTGCTTGTAGTCGCTCTCCCCCGGATTCATGGGCCGACACACCCGCAGACCGAACTTCTTGTTCAACCAATTGATCGTCGTGCGTAGCGCACCTGAGTGGGCAAAGGGGCCGAAGTAGCGCGCCCCATCATCCTTTTTCAGCCGCGTTAATGAGAAGCGAGGGAAGGCATCGCCAGTGTGCACACGCACCAATAGGAAACGCTTGTCGTCACGGAAGCTGATGTTGTACCGCGGGCGGAAGTCCTTGATCAACTGGCCCTCCAGCAGCAGGGACTCGGGCTCGTTTCTCACCACGTGGAATTCAAAATCCCAGATGCTCTGGATGAGCGCCCGCGTCTTCACGTCGGATAAGCGGGTGCGCGAGGGGGTGAAGTAGTTGCTCAACCGCTTCCGCAGGTCCCGTGCCTTTCCCACATAGATCACACGATTGAAGCGATCACGCATCACATACACACCAGGCTGATGGGGCACATCAGAAAGGCGGGAACGCAGATCTGGCTTTTCACGGGGGGCGGACACCCTGCATCATGCCCCGACCTGTACGAACTCGCAATCAGGGATATCGGCGGACAAAACACTCCGCTGCTCTACATCGTCGGCAACGTTCATCATGAAATCACCCCCTGTCATACCCCTTGAAGATTGTTGACAGGTTATTCCGAGCCTCCTAAAATCCATACCGACGCACTTCCAAATAACTTGCGCCACACAGACAGTGATTCCCGCCATGGATTTGCCGCCTGCTCCCGATTCATGGCAAACTCAAGACCTCCCCCAGACATCCCGATGAACCTCTACGTCAGCAACCTCTCCTACAACCTCACCGACGATGCACTCTCTGCAGAGTTCGCTGCCTTTGGCACCGTGTCCTCCGCACGCGTGGTGAAAGACCGTGAATCCGGCCGCTCCCGCGGTTTTGGATTCGTTGAGATGCCCAGCGATGCGGAAGCCCAAGCCGCCATCAACGGACTCAACAATCAGAACGTGGACGGTCGCCCCATGAAGGTCGTCGAAGCCCGCCCAAAAGAAGACCGCCCACAACGTCGCGATTTTGGCAGCGACCGTCGTGACGCAGGCAAGAACGGCGGTTACAACGGCTAAGATTCCCAGCCACTCCCTAACTCATCTCCAGCCGTTCGTGAAACTTGTTCACGAGCGGCTTTTTTCTGCCCAGGGCACTCTTTGACAGACTGCCCGTCGTCCCCGATAGTCGCCACCTTTCCCCACCTTCCCTTCTTTAATCCCCATGTGCGGCATCTACGGTTTTGCAGGTTTTCACGACGAACGGCTCCTCGATAAGATGGGACGCCGAATGCAACACCGCGGGCCGGATGGCGAAGGCTTTTACGACGCGCCCGATGGTGCCCCTTTCCACATGGGCATGCGGAGGCTCAGCATTATCGATCTTGGCACAGGGTGGCAGCCAATCCTCAACGAAGATAACAGCATCGCCGTCTGCTACAATGGCGAGACCTACAACTACGTGGAACTGCGGGAAGAACTGGCCGCCAAAGGCCACCACTTCCGCACTCACAGCGATACGGAGTGCCTCGTCCATGGCTATGAAGAGTGGGGCATCGAAGGGCTGCTCAAGCGCATGAACGGCATGTTCGCTTTCTGCATTTACGATAGCCGCAAGAGAGAGTTTTTCATCGGTCGCGACCGTTGTGGCCAAAAGCCACTGTACTACTACCATCAAAACGGCAAGTTTGTCTTTGCCAGTGAAGTGAAGAGCATCCTCGAATGCGATTACGTCACGGCCGAGCCCAACATTGGGTCCATTGATGCCTTCCTCACGCTTCGCAATGTGCCAGAGCCAGCCACGATGTTCGCCAACATCGTCATCCTACCAGTCAGTCACTACCTCCACTTCAAACTCGCGGACATGAGTGCCACCGTGCGCCGCTACTGGGAGGTGCCACTCCTGGATGCGCGCACCGCCACTTACAAGAGTGATGAAATCTTCTTTGCCGAGTTTGAGGAACTGTTCCACGATAGCGTGCGCCTTTGCATGCGCAGCGATGTGCCCGTCGGTGCCTACCTCAGTGCTGGTGTCGATTCGTCACTGACCGTCGCAGCGATGACGAAGCACTCATCGAACATCAACACTTACTCCGTGGGCTTTGATTCACCGGTGGATGAGACCCCTGCCGCGCGCGAGACCGCCAAATTCCTCGGCACCAATCACCATGAGATCATCTGCCAACCCGAAGACTTCGATCTCCTCCCCAGGATCGTCTATCACATGGATCGCCCCGTCGGGGATGCACTCTTGATCGCCTTTTACAAGCTCGCCCAAGGGGCAAGCAAAGACCTGAAGGTGGTGCTCGGCGGTGAAGGAGCTGATGAAGCCTACGCGGGGTACTCATTCCACAAGGTCATCTGCCAAGTCCAAAAAATGCGCGGCCTCGTGCCAGGCGCTACCCAGATGGGTGCCCTGGCGATGCAGTGGCTGCCTCATGGATTGCTCAACAAGTTCTTCACCTTCCCGGCAGATCTCGGCAGCCAAGGGAAGAAACGCGTGGTCGATTTCCTCCGTCACTACACGCGCCGCGATCTCAATCACAACGTCAATGCCCTGCGTACCCTCTGGAGTCAGGATGAGCGACGGGATATCTACAGCACTGAGTTCAAGAACCAGGCCAATGAATCTTGGATGAATGTGGAACGCGATCAGGACAAGAATGCGCCCTTCCTCGATCGGCTGCTCAAGCTCCAATACGATGAGTGGCTGCAAGACTGGGCACTGATCAGGCAGGATAAGAACACCATGGCTCACAGTCTGGAGTATCGCCTCCCCTTCCTCGATCATCGACTCATTGAGCACGCCTTCACCATGCCTGCGCACCTCAAAATCCAGAAGGGCACAGACAAATACATCGAACGCCGACTCGCCGATAAGATCTTCCCCCAACACATCGCCCGCCGTCCCAAGATCCCGTTCTACCTGCCCGTCGAATACTTCTTGGACAAACCGCAGTTCAAATCTCTCGTCGCCGACACACTCAGCGAGACCGCCGTTCGCAAGCGCGGCTACTTCGACCCCAAGCAAGTGAACGCTCTCCTGGAAAAAATGCGCACCACACGGGAGTTCATCTTCTGCAAACAGGTGGTCTCTCTGGTGGTGCTGGAGTTGTGGCACAGGGTCTTCATCGACAAAGAGCTCCGGTTTTAGATGCGCTCAAAGTTGATCTGTGCTTTCGGCACTGATATCTCGATTGGCGTTCCGTAGGTTAAGCCATCGGTCCATGGCAACAGGAGTTCCAAGACATCGGGTGACTGAAAATGCGTCGGTTTCGTCTCCGGGTGTGGATAATAGACCAGGCCAGCCACTGGCTCCTGGCCAGCACGCAGAACCAGAACATCAAAGAACGAAAAGTCCTCTGCGGGCTCAGTCGGGTGCCATTTGAGATCACGAAACGTAGCCTTGGCAAGGCCCACTCGATAAGTGAAGGGAGCGATACTCACGTTCAGCGTCCCCAGATGGTATCCACTCAAATCCAATCCCTCAGCCTCAAAGCACGGCAATTGCATCCGCAACGTTCCACCTGGGAACCGTGGATTTCCATTCAACCCTGAGGCAACACGATGGCCTTGCACGACCAATGCTGGGACTCGGTTGGAGTGGGTTGACTGCATGGTTTTGACAGGTACGCAATCCCACTTCATTCTCAACGATATTCGCCTTGTCACCGACTCCAAGGCATGTTGAACTAGCCCACTAGGTTGCCACGCCGAACCCATGCGAACCCCACTCTTCAACATTGCAGCGATGGTTTGGCTAGGCCTCACTTCGGGTGGCGTATCAGCAGACCTCGGCGCAATTCGGTCTTGGGGATCCTACCTTTCCGACATTTCCGCCCCCACCGTCGCCGCCAGTCCCTACGACTTGATGGTCATCGACCCGACTCGCGACGGCGCGCCATCCGGTCGATTCACCCCGGCCGAGGTGCAGCAAATGCAGACCAAACCAGATGGCAGCAAACGCTTGCTCCTGGCCTATCTCAGCATTGGCGAGGCGGAAGACTATCGTGGTTACTGGAAAAAAGATTGGCGGCCCAATGATCCACCATGGCTCGACATCGAGAATCCCGAATGGCCAGGAAACTATAAGGTCAGATTTTGGCAGCCAGATTGGCAACGATTGATCTATGGCACACCCGAGTCAGCGCTGGACCAGATCCTCGCCGCAGGCTTTGACGGAGTCTATCTTGATGTCCTAGACGCGTATGAGTTCTACGAGCCCTCAAGGCCAACAGCGGCTGATGAAATGGTCACCTTCGTGCGCCATCTCTCCGCCTACGCAAAGGGCAAACGACAAGGTTTCATCATCGTCGCCCAAAACGCGGAACCGCTCGTGGATCAGTCCGGCTACCTCGCCGCCATTGATGCAATCGCCAAAGAGGACCTCTTTTTTGGGCAGGAAGAAGAAGGAGCGCCAACGCCTGCTACAGATCACGCCGAGTCGCTCAAGCAACTGCGCAAGGCGCGCGCCGCCGACAAGGTGGTGCTAACCGTTGACTACATTTCGAAGCAGAATCAACGATCTCAGGTCATCGAGGCGGCATCGATGAATGGATTCATCCCACACTTTGCCTTGCGATCCCTGGATCGCCTAACCTTGCCAAACGGAACTGTCGCCGAATCCATCACGGGCTCATCCAGAGATAGTCGGCGCGCCTTCTTCTATTCTGCGACGATTCCTTCTGGCCAATGGCGAACCGTCAGCCGCGTTGAATGGAGTCGATCACGCTACCTCTATGACTACGAAGATGAGATTCGCGGCATCTCCCAGTCATTTGAGGCGGAATCGTTTCGCGAATCCACGGTGGCGCTCGATGTGACCTACGGCTTCACCGATTGGCTCGAGGCGGGGCTGTCGATCCCAACTGTTTCGAGTCACTTCTCTCCCGATCTTCAAGACCACACGGGCGTATTCAAAGGCCCGCTGGATGCAACGGGGCTAGGCAACATTCGTTTGCTAACACGCGCCGGTAAAGGCTGGAACCATGGCAGTGACTACCTCTTGTTTTCAGGGGAATGGGGCCTGCCCACTGACACCCGCCGTGAAGACCTCTTCGGCGAGGATACCGATTTCCTCTTCGATATCGACTACCAACACTTTTGGAATCACCTTGGATTTAGCCTTGGCACCGCCTGCGAGATATTTGCAACGGAAAGCTACCACGACGCCGAATCCACCCTCTCATTGCGGGTAGGCCTGCTGGCGGATCTTGGCGAAAAAACCTTCGCGACCATGACGATCAGCGGGAATGAATTCGGCACCGTTCAAGTTGAAGCGTCTTTGGAGATGCTCGTCTCAGGCAACGCCAGCCTTGAGGTATTCGGAGGCGTCGATGTCGCTGGCGACGATGATAGCGCCTATGCAGGCATCGCCCTCACCGTCGCCTTTTGACAACAAAAAAACAGTCCTGCCAGCCAGGGCCAGCAGGACTGTTAAAGATCAAAAAGATCGTGATCGCTTCCTAGTTCAGGGCACCGGCCACGTTGCCGACAATGTCCTTGCCTGGGCGCAGCGTCTTCGCGCCGGGCTTCCAATTGGCTGGGCAAGCTTCGCTTGGGTTTGCCATGAGGTGGACGTTGGCTTCCATTTTACGGACCAGTTCGCTCGCGTTGCGACCAACGTTGTAGAAGTTCACTTCGGATGTCACCAGTTTCCCTTCGGGATTGATGATGAACGTACCACGGAGTGCCAGGCCTGTTGAGGGATCGTACACGCCAAAGAGTCGGCTCACCGCACCTGTCGGATCTGCAGCCAGGGTGTACTTGACGTTTTTCATCAGACCTTCCGTATTGCGCCAGACCATGTGCGCGAACTTCGTGTCGGTTGATACGGCGACAACCGTCGCACCGAGTTCTTCCAGGCGCTCGTGCTGATCCGCTAGATCGGCCAATTCAGTGGGGCAAACAAAGGTAAAGTCCGCTGGGTAAAAGACCAGGATCGTCCACTTGCCCGCACGCTTGATATCAGCCAGAGACACCTTGCCGAAGTCTGCGTGGGTAGGTTCATAGGTTTCCATTTCAAAGTCAGGCACATTGGCACCGACGGACACAGTGATGGGAGCAGATTCCATGTTGATAAATAGGGTAGATTCAGGGGGTTCATGCCGACTCGGGTCAGCATGGGCGCACATCTTGGGGGTGAACTGCCGTCGGTCAATTCAATTCCGCTCTTCAGTGCCCTCTCCGTCGGATCCCCCTGCCCCAATCGACCCTTCTGGCCACGGGTAGCTGCCCGGTTTCACCCACAAGAGGGGAGCATCTACTCCGATAACTCGCATTCCCCCGACTCCTGTTAGCCCCTCTCTGAGCACCTCAAACCGCGTCCAACCACACTGACGGATCAGCGCAATCGCCGTGGCTCCACCTTCCAAGGCCAGGCGCAGTCCGGAGACGCCACACGCCACCAAAACGGCGGCGGCAACTAGCCCCTTCGTCATGGCCTCTGTTGATACGGGAGCCACAGGGCAGCCGATGGCCAGCATCAGGTTGTTCCTTGTTGTCAGGACCTGCCGCATCTCCTCCACCCACTCCGATGAAGGCGAATTTTCAAAAAAGGCAGGAGGCAGGATCGTCACTGGCACTCCGCGCGCCAGCATCTGCGCCCCCCGGCCAGACTCCCAGGCCGCGTGACTGCCGCAGACCAGCAGCGTCCGCGCCAGAGATTCCGGCATCGACGGCAGATCCTTGCCGCCCAGGCGCTCGCTAAAAAAATCGGCACCACCAGCGGCCAACCACGCCGCGTCCATCCCCTGCGCCCAAGCCGCCACCTCATCCACCGAGGTCGCATCAGGCATCTCAATCAGATCACTGGTTCCAAGCAGATCCACCACCGCGGAACTTCGCCGGGGATAGTCTGGATCATTCGCAAAGACCGTTTGGTCAAGCGGCACCTCATTCACGAAGTAGCGCCCACCCCGGATCACCCGCTGCTTGGACGGATTTGCCGGGATGAAAAGACACCTAGGCTTCCCCGTCGCCGAAAGAATGGCCTCTATTTCGGCACGCACATGGCCACGCAGCACAGAATCAGTCTTCTTATAAATCCTAGCTGGCCGACACGCCGCAACCGCCTCAGCGATGGCCGCCACCCGAGCAGCAGCAGCACCTTCGCTGAGACCACGGCTATCACAATCGACGGCAATCACCTCCGCATCACTGGTGGGATCAAAGACCGTTTGCACCTCTGCCCGATAACCGCGCGCGGCGGCGATGCCTGCAAGCTCTGCTGCACCGGAAAAGTCATCTGCGAGGATAGCGATCATGCGATCACTTCCGTCACCACCCTCGACGGTTCCACGCCTGTCAGGCGGAAGTCCAGACCCTGGAAGCGATAGGTGAAACGTTCGTGATCTATTCCCAACTGGGCCATGACCGTCGCGTGCAGATCACGCACATGCACTGGATTTTCCGCCACGTTGTAGCTGAACTCATCCGTCGCACCATAGGTGATGCCCGGCTTGATCCCGCCACCGGCCATCCATACCGTAAAGCAGCGCGGGTGATGGTCCCGGCCCGCCTCAGGGCTATCCCATTTCCCCTGTCCGGCGACTCCTCGGCCAAACTCACCACCCCAGACGACGAGCGTATCATCGAGTAGCCCCCTCTGTTTCAAGTCCTTGATCAAGGCCGCACTGGGCTGATCCGTATCGCGGCAGCGTGCTGTGCACCAGCTCGGCAATCGACTGTGATGATCCCAATCGGGATGCACCAGCTGGATAAAACGCACGCCGCGTTCGACCAGACGGCGGGCCAAAATGCAATTGGCCGCGTAGCTCCCCGCCCTCCTTGAATCGGGACCGTACAACTCAAAGACAGACTCCGGTTCATCGCGAATGTCAGTCAGATCAGGCACGCTCGCCTGCATACGAAAGGCCATCTCATACTGGAGGATACGCGTCGATATTTCTGGATCACCCGTTGCCTCCAGCCGCATCTGATTCATTTCCGCGATCCCATCCAGCATCCCGCGTCGCAAATCTCGCGGCAGACCCGCAGGATCATTGAGATAGAGCACCGGGTCCTTCGCATTGCGCAACTTCACGCCCTGATAGCGCGATGGCAAAAAGCCGCTGCCCCAGTAGTGATCGTAAAGCGGTTGATCGCTCGGGCGCTGCATCTTGGAGATCAGCACCAAATAGTCCGGCAGATTCCGATTCATGCTGCCAAGACCGTAGCTGATCCAAGCGCCAAGACTCGGACGTCCTGGCAATTGGTGCCCGGTCAAAAACTTCGTCATTGCCGGGGCATGATTGATTTGGTCTGTATTCATCGACTTGATGAAGCACAGATCATCCGCCACCTCGCCCAGGTGAGGCAGCCATTCACTGATCGTGGCACCGCTTTGACCATGTCGAAAAAACTTCGTGATGCCCGGCAGGATCAGTTGCTTCTGATTGGCGGTCATCGTCGTCAATCGCTGCCCTTGCCGGACGGACTCCGGCAATTCTTTGCCCGCCCACTTCATCAAACCAGGCTTATGATCAAAGAGCTCGATCTGCGAGGGACCGCCCGATTGCGTCAGGAAGATGACACTCTTCGCCCGGGCCGCAAAATGCGGTAGGGATGCCAAGCCGGCCCGGGAGTCCTCGCCGCGCAGAAGATCTGTCAAAGCCATCGCCCCGACAGATACCCCCACCGCGCCGTTTAAGAACGCACGTCTCGATAGTTGAAGTTCAGGTGGAGATGGATGCTTCATGCTTCGCGATGGAGTTTGTACGGATACACGTTGCCGCTATTCCACTGACACACGTAAAGATCACCCGCTGAATCCACACAGACATCGTGGCAGTTATTGAACACCGGCTGATCCTGCAACATCACCTTGAGCCGGGCCTCTTCATACACAGGCGCATGTCCACCTGGATTCGAAACCACACGATCTTTGTCATCGAGGATCGTCACAAACCCCCGCCCCTGCCACATCCGGTAGTCGTCGGGCTTGGCACCAAAACACACACCGGAGTAAAGATGGCGCCCAGCGATCACCGGTCTGCTCACGTAAGCCCCTGGCAAATACACTCCCCGCACATGTTGCCCGTCCAGCGTGAACCAATTGAACTCATTGCGAACGCGTTCCGTGCAGACCAGGAGAGGCTCAGGGCCACGGGTATCAAGCGCGATCCCGTGCGCCTGCATGAATTTGCCGCCATTGATCGGCTGGGTGCTCTTGCCACCAAACTTACTGATGAACTTACCCGTGCGATCATACAGACTGATCCACTGCGCCCCATAACCATCGGCGATGTAGATGTCTCCGTTCGGACCGATGGCTGTCTCCGTCGGATTGAAAGACTCCTTTTCAGAATACTGCCCCAATTTTGTTGGCGGCTCAATTTCCAGGACAATCTCCCCCTCCAACGTGGCCTTGATCACACGACCCGCACCAGAATCGGTGATGTAGAGAAACTCCTTCCCATCACTCTCCCGATGCAGACTCAGGCCATGCGCACCGCGAAACCCAACCGTCCACGATCCCAACAAGGTGCCGCTTATGTCGTAGATCAGCACGTTGTTCTTGGCCTGATTTGTTAGCAAGAAGAGCCGACCATCGCTGGACTGCACCATCTCATGGCAATCCTTCACCGGATGGGTGGCGGGATCTGCTTTGCTCCATAGCTTGTCCACACGATATCGAAACCCACCCTGCCCTACCACTGTCCCGTGAAACTCTGGAGCGGTCTTGCTTTCAGAGCGGACATAAGGTGCCGCCAGCATCGAGGCAGCAGCGGTTAGGAGAGATCGGCGCGTTGTCATAAAGTCAGGTCTATTCATGAGTGATGGCTTCGTCGAGATTTAAGATCATGCTGGCAACCAACATCGTTGCAGCCATTTCCGGTGCAGACTTCACGGGGGGATGCTGCCCGACTGCCACAAATGAAGTCGCCGCATCGACATTCGCCCCGTAGTAGCGCAATGCTCGCTCGTGCTCGCGTTGCAAAACAACGAGCTCTGCTCCGGAAGGCCACCGGGCCAAGACGCGACGACAAATCGTCTTCAAGCGCTGCTCCAATGGCAGCGACATAGTCTGCTCCGCCAGCGCACGGGATGCCTCCAGATAGGTCTCGTCATTCAAGAGAGTCAATGCCTGCAAAGGCGTATTCGTCCGTGCCATCCGCACCTCACAACTGCGGCGTTGGGCAGAATCAAAGAGGTAGGTCGGCGTGATGGATCGCCGCCAAAAAGCATACAAGGTGCGCCGATACTGCGCCGCGCCCTCGCTGGGCACATACGTGTAGCGCCCCATGAACAACTCTTCCCAGACACCCTCTGGTTGATACGGACGAACCGGCGGCCCGCCCAATGAAGCATTGATGAGCCCCGCATTCGCCAGAGCCGCATCGCGCAGCATCCAACTCGGCAGACGAAACCGCGCACCCCGCGCCAGCAGACGATTCTCAGGATCGCGCTGCAATTGCTCCACCGTTGCGACCGACGACTGACAGTAGGTTTCGCTCGTCACGATCAGCTTCAACAGGTGCTTCAAATCCCACCCGCTCTCCATCAATTCTACCGCCAACCAATCCAGCAACTCGGGATGGATCGGACGATCCCCCTGCAATCCCAGATCCTCCACCGTCTTGACCAAGCCAACTCCAAAGCACATCTGCCACAGATGGTTTACCACCACTCTCGCGGTCAGCGGATTGTCGCGATCCGTGATCCATCGGGCCAAACCCAGCCTGGTCCTTGGTTCACCATCCTTCCACGGCAAGATGGCAGACAAGGCCCCAGGCCCCACTTTTTCGCCAGGCTTATCCCACACCCCACGAACCAGCACGTGACTCTCCCTCGGCGTCTTACGATCGGCCAGCACCATCACATTTACCTTCGCGGCGGACTTCACTTCAGCCACCTGAGCATTGGCGAGATACAAGGCTGCTTTGGCTTTCTGATATGGCGCATAGTCCGCCAAAAATTGGTCCATCAATCGCTCACGCACCTTCTTTTCCAGTCGGCTAAGATCCGCCCCCTTCAGCCCCGCCAGTTCCTCCATCGGCATCGGGCCAATGCTCGTCAATGCAGGCCCCGCTTGATCCGTCACTGACACCCGGAATCGCCCGATGTTGGCATCGCCTTCCGTGGACCGATGTTTCAGCTCAAAGACCAGCATTTCCCCATCCTCAAGCACCAACGGTTCTTCCAACCCAAACACAGCGACCCGAGGAACATCTTTTGGCAGGCCTTTCGTCGTCCAGCCATTGCGCGGATCATCATCTAGGACCCCGGTCACACTGCCGTACTCGCGGGCACCTTTGGTCTCCTTCGCGGCATCAGCCACCGCAGACGCCACCTTCACATCACGCACCTGCGTGCTTCCTTGATGCCGCACCTGCACTTTGATATCCGTCAGAACAAATTCCCCAGAGGCCCCACGCGAGTATCCGCCCCCCGTGTGCGACGAGTGCGGCAGCACCTCTAACCTCATCCCTGTGACGCGCCTCAACATCACAGGTGCCACCACTCGGTAGTCGTCTTGTTTCGGATTGGGACCACTCGCCTGCACGACGGCATCCGCCCCCTGCACCAGTCGAGTCCCCTCCGACGATTCCAACGCACCGCGCAATTCATGCCAAGGCACAAACCCCGCTTTCACCTCGGCCGCACGATCACCCAGCCATTGGGCAAAGGGTGCCTCTGCCTGCTTCTTCGCCGCTGCCTCCAGCGGCTTGCGTTCATCGACCAATTTCTGAGCCTCCTCCAGGGCGCGCTTTGCGTGAGCAGAGCTGTAGCTCAGGTAGGGCTTGGCGGCGGTTCCCGCCTTCCCGTCTTCATCAATGCTGTTGAAAAACGCCGTCATCGAGTAGTAATCGATTTGGCTGATTGGATCAAACTTGTGCGAGTGACACTGGGTACAACCCAACGTCAGCCCCAGCCAAGTCGAGCCAACCGTATTCACACGGTCCAGCACGTAGTCCACGCGCGACTCCTCTGGATCGCGCCCGCCCTCGCCGTTGGTCATGTGATTGCGATGAAAACATGTCGCCAATTTCTGCTCTGGCGTCGCATCGGGCAAAAGATCGCCCGCGAACTGCTCCAGAGTAAACTGATCGAAACGCATGTTGGTATTGAAAGCCGCCACCACCCAATCGCGCCAAGGCCAGTTCGTGCGGGTTGCGTCGCTTTGAAACCCATCCGTATCTGAGTAACGCGCTGCATCCAACCACCACATCGCCATGCGCTCGCCAAAGTGTTTGGATGCCAACAACCGATCCACAATCTCGCCATAGGCCGTAGCCGATGCATCTTTATCGAAAGCAGCGACCTCCGACTCGGATGGCGGCAGACCCGTCAGATCAAAAGACACCCGACGCAGCAGAGTATGAGGTTCAGCCCGGGCAGAAAGAGTCAAACCTTCCGTCGCAAGACGTCTCAATACCAACGCATCAATCGGATTTCCCGCAGCATTCGGCAGTGGGACCTTGATCGGTTTTTCGAACGACCAGTGCTTCCCCCACACCGCCCCTTCGGCAATCCAATCACGCAAGACTGCGATCTCAGCCTTCTTGAGTCTAGCCTTGTGAGATTTCACCGGCGGCATCACATCCTCTTCGTCCGCAGTGAGGATGCGCTTGATCAAATCACTCTCACCCGGCTTCCCCGGTACCACCGCCGCCACGCCCTTCTTCACCGCGATAGCACCCTCGCGAATGTCCAGCCGCAGATCCGCCTTCCGATGTCCCTCATCCTGCCCGTGACAACTCAGGCAGTTTTCGGACAGAATCGGCAGCACATCACGGCTAAAACTCACCCCAGCGCCAGCCCGAGCGACTGGCATAAAAATCAGCAGCAGGAAAATCCATTTTATCACACCATTCAAACGCCCCTCAGCCCTCCAGCCATGCAAGATGCGCGCATCTGACATAGTCCCCGCAGAATCCTGCCAAAGGTTCGGTAGCCTCACCGCCCTGCCAACTTCACCGCGAGCCGGACCGCCTCCACCAGACTGCTCCCCGTCGCCTTCCCCTGCCAGGCGATATCGCAGGCAGTCCCGTGATCCACACTGGTGCGGATCATTGGCAGGCCCAGCGTCGTATTCACCGCCGTATCAAAGGCCAAAGCCTTCAGAGGAATGTGCCCTTGATCGTGATACATGCACACAAAGGCATCCGTGCTGCGGCGTTTCGCGGGCAGAAAGGCGGTGTCCGGCGGGATCGGGCCTTCGACGTTGATCCCCTTGGCGCGAGCGGCCTCCATCGCCGGAATGATGATCTTCTCTTCCTCACCATTGCCAAAAAGACCATGCTCACCGGCGTGAGGGTTCAGCCCCAGAACTCCGATCTTTGGCACCGTGCCGCGAATCCGTTGCATCGCGGCAGCCGTCAGTTCGATCACATCAAGGATGCGCTCTTGGGTCATCAATGACGGCACCTCATGGTAGCCGCAGTGCACCGTCACAAAACTCGCGCGCACCTCCTCGCTGTATTGAAACATGCAGGACTTCTTTGCCCCAGTCTTATCAGTAAAGATCTCTGTGTGCCCTGGATACATCACCCCCGCCGCCCTCAGCGCCTCCTTATTCAGCGGTGCCGTCGCCACCGCCGCCACTTGCCCCGCCATTGCTGCCTCGATGCTCTTGATCACGTAGTGGTAACCCGCCGCGCCGGTCTTTGCGCTGACGATTCCAGGCACGAAGTCCTCCGCATCAAATCCAAACAGATCCAGCACCGCCGGTTCATCGATCTCTTGGCATGTCTCCGCCCAGTCGATCTCGGAGATGATTCTCTTGGGCGCAGGCAGACCCGTCTGTCTCGCACAACGGGCCAACAACCGAGCATCCCCAAAGACGACCGGCACCGCAAATGCCCTCACCTCCTCGTTGGCCAGCAATTGGAGACAGACTTCTGGACCGACTCCCGCAGGGTCGCCCATCGTGATAGCAATGAGAGGTTTGGACATGGTTGGTGAGGCCAACGATTCTAGGCAGCGATTCCTGCCACGCAAGACCGGCAAAATTGCCAGACTCGCCACTGGACACCCAGCGGGACGCATCCAAGTTCGCCCCTGATGCTCACCAAACTTGCCGCCGTCTCATTGCTCTGCGCCTCCACCTATGCCGCCACAATCCCGGAAGGCGGCAAAGACATGTTGCCTGCCGATTGGCAAGGGGCAGCCAAACCCATGGGCAGCAGTAAGCTCTGGAAAACGGAAGCCGCCGATTTTGCAGGGCACGGCAAAGGCTGGCGGGTCGCCGTCGCAGACGACACGGCTGGCCCCTTCCAACTCCAACTCAGCGCCCCGGTGGAAGGTCAGGTGAAGGCAGGTGATCGGATCTTGGTGGCCTTTGAGGCCCGCTGTTTGCCCGGATCGAGCACCGATGGCAAAGGCCGCGTGCAAGTCTTTGTCGAAATCAAAGAACCACCGAACTACGAAAAACTGGGGCAAGACGCGGCGGATATCACCAGCGAGTGGCAAACCATCTTCGTCCCCTTCACCGCGCGCATTGACTCAAAGTCCGGTGTCACCTTTGCCTCACTCCTTCCGGGCGGGAAAAAGCAAACGCTGGAGATCGCCAACATGCGCCTCCTCAACTTCGGCCCCGACTTTGATATGGCCAAACTACCCCGCCCCTACATCGCCTATCCTGGCCGCGAAGCGGATGCACCCTGGCGGAAGCTCGCGCTCGAACGAATCGCAAAATACCGCACCACGGACATCGCCATCGAAGTCGTGAATGAAGACGGCACGCCCGTGCCAGACGCTAAAGTCAGCATCGCCCTAAAGCGTCACACCTTCGCTTTTGGGACCGCCGTCAAGGCCAAGCTCCTGATGGGAGAAGGCCCAGACTCGATCAAGTATCGCGACATGATCGATGAAAACTTCAGCGCCATCGTTCTGGAAAACGACTTAAAACCCTTCGCGTGGAATGACGGCACCTCCACCCAGAGCAAGAGCTACCAACCCGAGTGGACGCTCAACGCACTAGCCTGGGCAAAGTCTCGGGGCCTAAAGTCACGTGGGCACTACCTTTGCTGGGGGCCATGGGAGCCCTGGTCGGAGAAGCTCAAGGACGATCCCCAGGCCATCCGTGACCGCGTCATGAAGCACCTCGATAGCGTCATGAAGGGCGCGGGAGGGCTCGTCGATGAATGGGATGCGGTCAATCATCCCGCAGGCTGGGAGGATCCACGCAACACCGTGGACAAGGTTTTGGGGCCAGACTTTTATGCCGATATCTTCAAAGCTGCGCGTGCCCGTAGTGGCCTACCTCTCTGGATCAACGAAGATCAGGTCTTCCGTCCAGGTCGGCAGCAGGACGAATTCTATGACTGCATCAAGGATCTCATCGCCCGCGGTGCCGCACCCGATGGCATCGGCAATCAGGCCCACTTTCACAGCAGCTTTCTTCCCGGCCCTGAGGAAATGCTACGCATCAGCGACCGCTTCGCCGCGCTGGTCCCGAATCTTGAGCTCACCGAGTTTGACGTCATTACCAATGGCGACGAACAACTCCAGGCCGACTGGCTGCGCGATGTCTTGACCATGGCCTACAGTCATCCCGCCTACAGCGGCATGATTTTGTGGGTCTTCTGGGAAGGGGCAGGGTGGAAGCCCGAGACGGCCCTATGGCGCAATGACTGGAGCGAGAAGCCCAACGCCAAAGTCTGGCGCGACCTCGTCTGCGGCAAATGGCGCACCCAAGCAACTGGCAAGACCGATCCGCACGGAACCTTCTCCGCCCGCGGCCACCGCGGTCTGTACGAAGTGAGTGTCGAAGTCGGCGGAAAAACGACAGTACACTCTTTCAATACCGAGCACGGCTCCGGCCTTCTACGCGTCGTGACCCAGCCCTAACGCACCCCAAGCGCCCGCTTGAAAAACGCCGCCACCAGGGTCGTCCGCTCCTCATCATAGAACACTGGTCCACCATGTTTCGCGCCGGGGATCACGACCAGTTTCACATCCAGGCCCAATGGCTCGCAGGCGCTAGCCAATTCCGTTGATTGCGCCGGTGGCATCTGCGGATCAGCATCGCCGTGGATTAGGAGCAGCGGCGGATCCTTCTTGTCCAAGTGCGCAATCGGACTGGCAAGCTTCGCTAAATCCGGCACCGCCTCTGGTCGTGCACCCAGCAACAGTTCAAGCGCTGGCACACGCATCCGCAGGCCAAACTCCGTGCTTTGCCCCAGGATCGATTGCAAATTGGAGGCACCATACAGGCTCACCACCGCCTGCACATCGCTGCTCTGATCCAGGTGATCCCCCACCTTCCCTTCAAGCTCTGCCTGCCCATTGCTCAATCCCACAAGGGCCGCCAAATGCCCACCCGCAGAAGACCCGACGATGCCGATGCGATTCGCGTCGTAGTGAAACAAATCCGCCTTGGCCCGCAAAAAACGAATCGCCGCCTTGATATCATGAGCCTGCGCCGGAAACCGCGCCTCTGTCGATAAACGATAGTCCACACTCGCAATCGCAAACCCGTAGTTCAACAACTCCGCCACCGGAACATCCACCCTGCTTCCCGCCCGCCACGCGCCACCATGCACATACACCAGCAATGGCGGCCGCTCCCGCGATGGCAAATGCAGATCGAGTTTCAGCGACAATCCATCCACCCGAGCGTATTCGACATCACTCGAAAGCGACTGGGCGGAAACGCCCATACTGGCGATGAAAAAAGCGGAACAGCAAAGGAAGATAAATCGGCGCATGACGATATCGATACGGAGGGATGAGGCCAAATCCGGCAACAACAGCAGATTGTGGCTGCATCTAATCACCTCGAAGAGCCTGCAACAGATGCTGAATCTCCGCATCGACATCCATTCCCGGACTCAAGGTCTGGGAAAGATGTGCCCGCAACGTCTCTCGAAAACGCAATCGCAATCGATGCAACCACACGCGCACCGCCGTTTCTGGCACACCTAGCGACGCAGCCGCCTCCGCCGTATCACCATGATCGGCCTGCCCCGACAGCCACGGTTTCAATACTTCAAAGACTCCCTCCTTACCTTCACTCAGCATGGCCGAGCGCACCTTCTCCAGCGTTGCATTCAAAACACTCAACGCCCACTGTCGATCAAACTGAACATCTGGTGGAAGCATCGAAGGGTCGGCAATCGTTGTCACCAACGCGTCATGCAAGATATCACCGCCTCGTTTTGTGGCTGCAGCGCGTTCATTGGCATTGCAAAGAAAGTGTTTCACTGCACCCAACAGATAGGAGCGAAATCGCCCCTTCCCTGCCTCTGGGCTCCCCAGAGATCCATCCGCCAACACTCTTGCGAAAAAATCTTGGGCCAGATCCTTCGCTCGCTCAGGGTCTCGGCACCATGCCAGAATAAACCGATGGACCGGCAGGTAGTACATCCCACACAAATCGCTCAGAGCCGCACGAGCATCCTCGCCATTTCCGTGGGCACGCTCAATCAGAGACCAATGGGTATCGGCAAAAGACGATGTCATGGTTTGTTTTTCAAAACGCTGATGATCCCATTCAACGCCGATTTTCGCTCCGATGGGAGCGCCTCGCGCCCGGCAAGAACGACCAAGGACGCCACATGTTGTGAAGTAGCATACTGCCTTAGCAAGAGCAGCCCCTGCTCCCATTGATAGTCGCCGTTGCGATCGCCTAACAATTGGATGACAAACGTCGCAACTTCGGACTGATCCTTTGCATCTGGCACACTTCCTTGCATCCCCCAAAGGCAGCGCCCCGCTATATTTGTTGTGTCTGGATGCTGGGCAAGTTCTAGCAACCGCTTGACACTCGCAGCAGACTTGTTGGCCTGCGTACTCAATGCGTAATAAAACGCATTGTATCCCCGACTGGAATTGGATGCGTGAATGAGCCCATCCTCGCCAGCGTCCAGAAAGCTCCACTGAATGACACGCGCCTCGATCTCTGGAGAAAACTTCCCTCCCCACAAAGGATTCAGCGTAGCCCTGGAATCGTAAAGGTTCCCTTCCTCGTCACGGGTATTTGCAATCGCCATCCCTCGCTCAAGCACCGACAGCATCAGGGCAGAAAAACGCCCGGTGTAGTCGCGATTGCTCAGCGTCGCGATGGCAAAACCAAGGACAGAAAGCAGGCGGTCGTCGCAGTCGGGAACCATTGCTAAAATGCGGTCGGCATCGGCAGCCTCATAGTTTGTGGCCAACAATGCGCTGATTGCTAGACCTTGTATTCCTGTGTTCGAAGCTGTCAGGTGCGTTCGGATCGGATCCCGGAACGGAGTTTTGTCCACGGTGACCTCACTTAACCTCGCCACAGCGAGCAATCCCGCTTCCAGCTCATCGTCCGCACCAGATCGAATCGCGCTGAGGATTGCCTGGAGAGCTCCCTCACGGACGCTCGGAGAATCCGTGCGACTTACCCTCACCGTCCAATCTTGCGATAAAGCACCGATTTGACTGGTTCGTTGACGTCTTGCCTCGGCTTCCATTCTCTTTGTTTCCGTTAACTTCGCCTTCTCCTGCTCCACAACACGGTCTCCGAATTTGTGGTTCTGCGAGTCTAGCCCATTCGACGTGAAAAATGTTAAGGGTCCAATCAAGGACAACCCCAAAAACAATGCCATGATTTGATACCGCCGACCGACGCGCCAAGCCCCATAGGCCGCCACCACCATCAGGATCGTGACCAACGCTGAATTCAATACCTGGGATCCCCGCACCACACCAAACATCCACCGATCAGCGATATCTCCGGCGACGGGATCGACGATTCCATTCACGCTCGCTGCATGCCACCCAAAAGCCCTCACGCCAGCCGCAATGTAGCCACATGCAGCTACCCCGAGAGCCACCGGAGCAACGGCGCACACCCCCTGGGCAGCCAACAGTCCCAGCCCTACCACGCCGCTGGCGATACCACCCAATGCAACGACACCCATTGCAGCGAGACCAATGCTCAACAGCCCCCAAGCAAACACACCGTATGAGATCAACCCCAGCGCCACCACTCCTTGCGCGTGAACCCCAATCGCGATGATCCCGCGAGCACGCATGACCTTGCCTGTCGCAGAATCCCGATTGAAGGAGACATGCAACAGCGGCCAACCACCAATGTTCGCTTTGCTTTTAAACTCATAGCCAGTCCTATCCCAATGCGGCGTTCGCCTGGCAGGCGCAGCCTTGGTGGAAGCTCGCTCAATTCCTGACTTCAGTTCACCAGCATCCGCAAAGCGCTTTTCACGCTTTTTCTCTAGCGTCCGCAGCACCACTTCATCCAGTTGGGGATCTCCGCCGGATACCTGACTTGGCGCAGGGAATACTCCAAGCGGCAACTCTCCCGTCAGCATCTCGTAAAACACAACACCCAGGCTGTAAATGTCCGCCCGGTGATCGACATCGCCAGGGCTCTCGATTTGCTCAGGTGCCATGTACGCGATGGTTCCCAGTTTGGCACCACTCTGAGTCAAGGTGAATGCCATCTGTGTCTCGTCGCGCAACTTTGCCAAACCAAAATCCACCAGCATTACACGACCCTCCGTATCGATGAGGACGTTCTCTGGCTTGATATCACGATGCAGCACTCCGTGTTCGTGGGCATAGTGAAGGGCATCACACAACTTCGGCACGATCATCAACGCCTCACGTGCACTCAACTTCCCCAACTCCATCGCCTGCCGGAGATTCACTCCATCAATGAATTCCATGATCAAATAGGGCTGGCTGTTCCCACCGATCTGGGCGGTGCCAAAGTCCAAAACCCTCACGACATTCGGATGATTCAGTCTCGCCAAGGCTCGGGCTTCGCGCGTAAATCTCTCGACCCACTCTGGATGGTCTGCCTTGTCTCCTGGCAGTACCTTCAACGCCACAGATCGATCCAACGAAGGCTGGCACGCTCGGTAAACACGCCCCATTCCGCCAATGCCAATCAACTCGATCTGGTTGAGTTGGGGAAATGCTTCACGAACCTGCTCAACCAATTCGCCATCAGCGGGCTTCGGCGACGGGTCCACCTTTAGCGCTGCACCTAACAAACACGGGGGACATAGCCCCTTCGGAGCATCCTCCGGCAGTGCCGATCCACATCGGGAACAAGTCGATTGATCAGATTTCATAGCGTTCAACTTATGCTGAAGGATCCGCCAGAAAGTGTTTCAATAATTCTTCTTTTCCAATCTCATTCCCCCCACAAGCGTCCCAACAGCTCAAACATCGCCGGGTCATGCCGCTTTAGCTCGTCCTTATTGAAAGGAAAGAAATCGTTTCGCGAAAAGAAAGCCTCACTGCATTCAGCGAAGTATTCCTGCGGATTCGTCATCGCATAGGCTTTCTCTAGGCGACTGCGGCCTTCGCTGTCTTTCCTTTCGACCTGATCATACTTACCGCTGGCCTTGGCCTTCTCATAAGCATTCTTGATATCGAGATTGCCAAAGCTCATCCTCACCACTCGATTGTGGTACGCGTGCGCCAGTTCATGCAGGGCAAAGTTTGGCATCCGGCGCGTCTCAGCCTCAAAGATTCGAACATTGGTAAACTCGACCCCCTTCGCCATTGCCGGGTCACGACCGTTCTCACGCAGCCAACCCGCATCGGGATGAAACTCTGCCCGTGGCTGAGTCTGGGGATACTCAGGGTTGATCCACAGCGGCACCTTGCGCAGTTCCGCCACAGCCTTCGCTGGCACCACGCGAGCGATCTCATCAAGTTGAGCCTGGAGAAGTGGCAGCGCCTTACCGAGCGCCACAGCCTCCTGCTCGATCAGAGCCGTACTGACATTCACCGTCCAGCCTGCAATGAGACGCTCGTCATGCGACTTCGCACTCGTCGCCGAATCTGATCGCTTGACCGCAGCAGCGCGGATGGCTGCCTTGGCATTCTGGAGTCGTGCTGGCCAGGCGAACTTCGGGGCCGAGGCAGGATCGTAGCCTTTGAGATGACCGTTCAGCCGAGTGGTCGGCTTGGTGTATTTCAATTCAGTGTCTCCGAAAACTTCACGGCAGAGCGCCGCGAGACCAGCATCGTAGGCGATCAACTCGACGCGGGTATTGACGTGGTTGTGGTCGTGATCGTTTTCGCGGTTGTTATCGAACCAACTCTGCACGCCTTCCGCGAAGTATTCGTGATGGTTCACGCTGGCATACTTGCCCTTCCACAGTCCCGCTTTCATCGCAGCAGCATAGGCGGTCTTTACTCTTGGGTCGAAGGTCGGGTCCACGTTCGCCAAGCCCCGCAAATGGATGTTGTGCGCAAACTCATGGATGAAAATGCACTCCGTCGAATAAGGATCGCCTTCGTAAGCCAGCAGATTTTCTTCCGCGCAGGAGCAAAACGGGTCGGTCGCACTGCCGCCCATGCCGCGAGCACGCGCATCGCGGTAGTCCTTGATGGACAGGCCTTCAAAACCTGGCACCGGCACCTTCCCCAGCCAAGCCCACTCAGGCTGATCGGTGGTGAATTCATCGTGTGCCAGGATGCATAGCCGCGATCCACTGGCGATCATCGCCTCCCGCACATCCGGCCGCTTCGCTAGCATGAGATCAGCGAGGTAGGCCGCCTCCTTTAGCGCATACGGACTCACCTTTGCCGAAGCACAGATCGGGTAGCCATGCGCATGGACGACCTGCGTGTAAAACGCAGGCACGCCATCCTTCGCCCTCGGATCATGTCGAAAAGCCTGCACTGGCACTTGGCTCACCACCTCCGTCTCCTTGGCTCCGTCCACAATGACAAACCGGTGCCCCAGTGATGTTCCAATGATGCTGTCTTTGCCCGGCTCGATTTTGCCATTCGTCACACGCTTTCCATCTGGCGCGATCCAGAAGACCTCCACCGCCTTTTCGCCCGCATTCAGGATTTGCAACTTGGGGCGATCCAAAGCGTGGAGCGTCACAGCATGGAGGAATAGAATGGAGAGCAGAGGTCGAATCATGGGATGAAAACGTATTACCGAATGCCTTATCGCACCACAAGCCACGTTCCCGCCATTCGATCAACGAGGCTGCGACGGGGGATCAAGGCGATGATCGCGAGGACGAGGATCACGGGCACCCAGATCAGACTTGTCTGCGGCAGGGTGCGGATCGGATCGTGACCAGTGACGAGGAAACGGAAGGCCATCACCAGTATCGGTGCCCAAATCGGACTCCAGCCGATGATCCAACGCCAAAGCATGCGCATCCGACTGGCGGGCCGTTGCACGAGGGTGACTGCTGCCACTCCGGTGAGCCGCATGAGCATGGGCGAGCCGAACAAAACGATGGTCACCAACTGCGAGAAGGCGATCAAGGCCAGAAGGAGCAGGGCCATCGGAGCGAGCGCTTTCCGCAGGTCCACTCCGAGCGGCGAAAAGAGCCGCGCCGCCAGGAGCTCGCGCACTTTTTCATCGGCCACGCTCACTTCGATCGTAGCAGGTTCCCTCGATAGTACAGCGAGCAGTGTCTCCTGCTCCTGAGGCTTGAGCGCGGTGCCTTGGAAGTTTTTGATCCCATCTCCCTGCTTCAGCCAAGACCACTGATGAATCAGATGGCGCTCCACGGCGTCGCGGGCATCGGCGTCGGGATGATTCGGGCGGCTGATTTCATCGTGGAGCATCAGGACTTTGGACAGTTGCGGGACGCCTCGGTATTCCCGATCCCACGTGGCTTTGCTGAACGAGTCAGAAGCGAACATGCCGACGACAATCATAAAAACGGGCAGCACGAGCGAACCGATGAGACACGCGGCACGCATGCGATGGCTGACGTCCGCGCGGCGCGGCTGGAGATGCGTCAGATTGCCCGCCACATGGCTGAGACGCTCAAAGGAAGCGCTGCCAAGGCCCTGCAGCAGGCTGTCGGCGTGCAGCGGACGTTTCTCTGGCACGGCGAGGGAGGCGAGCGTATGAAGAAACGCCTGCGGCTCGGTGGTGGTCTCGTGCGAGGTGGTGCCGGGCCACGGCTCATCCAGCAGCACAGCGCGGCCATCCGTGGTGATCCACACTTGCGAGAGCGACAGCGTGGGCGGCAGAGTTTGGTCCTTTTGCGCGGCATCGAGCTCGTCCGTGAGATCCTGCATCCACGTGAGCAACTCGCTCCATGCGGGCGGTTCGTTTTCAAATAAAGCAGGCAGCGTCGTGCCTGCGGGCGACTGCCAGACATCCCAGGTGGCTCCGGCGGGATCGCTCACACTCTGCATCCAGCGCAGGCGTCCGCCGCGGTTGCAATCGCGACGCTTCGACGTGGGAGCCGCTTCGGCGCGGCGCTGGAGCAGCACTGGGCGTTTCAAAACAGGATCGTGCCCATGCCTCCAATCGGGCGCGATCACGGTGCCGGGTACAAAAGGCCCCCAACGCTCTTCGGTGGTGGAAACAGGCTCCGACGCACTTGTCAGCGCTCTTTTGCGGAGGGAGGGCTTGGCACGGCGCACCACGCGGACGCCGGTGAGGATGTCATGCCAGCCTGCGTGGTCGCTGCGTCGGAAAACAGGAATGAAGAGAAGCAGTTGCGTGTAGGTTTGGGCGAAAGCGAACAACGCCATGACGATTTGGTAAACGATGGTTTTCAGCGTGGAATCGTCGTCTCTCAAAGCGAACAGGACCGATGGACGCAGTTCCTGCAAGAGGATGCTGGCGATGGCTGGCAGACCGAGGACCAGTACGGCGCGAAGCGCTGTGGCTCCGATCCCGGGCCTGCCACCCTGCTGGCGACGAACACAGAGCCCGCACAGGACTTTACCTGGCGTCGTCCCCCAGAAGCACTCCAGTAGGATGAAGTAAGGCAAGCCCACCAGCATCACCTGCGCCCAAGACCAATCGAGCCAGAGATCAACGTTGCCCCACAAAGCGAGCACGGCCTTCAGGGCATTCACGGTCACCTCAATGATGCCTAAATCGACGACTCCCGCCAACAATCGCAGACCGAGCGGCGCTGGCTCCGGCATGACGGAGCTGAATGGCATCAGCGCCTGCCGCATCTCCGCATGGGTGGCAGGTCGCTTGGCCGCGTCAGCAGAAAGGCAGCGCATGACCACGGCGGAGAGGTCGGCGGGCACATCTGCACGCAATTTTGCCAGCTGCGTGATGCGGCCCTCCAGCACCGCAGCCACGGTTTCCACCTGCGAGTTCGCCTCCACCGGGGCCTTGCCCGTGAGCAGATAATACAGCGTGCCCCCCGTGGAGTAGATGTCCGCCCGTTGGTCGAGCGGCTGACCGCGAAGCTGCTCCGGCGGAGAAAACGCGGGCGTGCCCATGATCGTGCCGCACTGCGTGAGGCAGTCCTCTGTGGGCTGGTTTTGCGAGACGGACAAGCCGTAGTCGCCCACGATGGCATGACCGTCGCTGGTGACGAAGCAGTTCGTGGGCTTCATGTCGCGATGCAGGATGCCTTTCGCATGCGCGGCCTCCAGGCCATCGAGCACGCCGAGGATCGCGTCCACGGCATCACGCACCGGCATGGTGCCGCGTCGCTTCAGTTCGTCCCTCAAAGTGCCGCCTTCCGCCAACTCCATCGCGATCACCGGCACGCCATCGATCTCCTCGGTGCCGAAAACGTACACGCTGCGAGGATGATCGATTGTAGCCGCCAGACGCCCCTCGCGCAGGAAGCGCTGGCGCTGCTCCTCGTTGTCGAGGCTTTGATTCAGCACCTTCAGTGCCAGTCGGCGACCGCTTTCCAGCTCCTCCGCTTCATAGACAATGCCCATCCCGCCGGAGCCCAGCTTTTTCATCAAGCGGTAGCCGCCAAAGACACACGGCAGCGACGTGATCCCGGCGCTCACGGGTTGGATCGGCACGGTAGCAGCGCCCGCGCTCAGGAGGCAGGCAGGGCAGAGCGTGGTGCCGGGTTTGATCGTCGCGCCGCATTCAGGGCAGGTGGTGGAGTTCATGGTGAGTATCGGATTTCGGGGTTCACCAAGGTCCTTTTGAGTTTGCGGCGACAGGTTACAGAAAAAGTTTTTAACGCCTCAAACAAGCCACCAGATGGGCCAGCTCCGCATCCACATCGGCCTCGCTTTCCACCGTGTCCGCCACGGCGGCGCGCAGCAGGTCGCGGAAGCGTTTGCGTAGGCGGTGGATGGTCACTTTGAGGGTATTTTCATTCATGCCCGTGGCCTGCATCAGCGCCGTGCGATCCTCGCTACCGGTCAAAGCCGGTGCCAGCAGATCAAAGCGCGCCTCATCCCGCTGCTCCGCACGGAGCTGCTGCATCGCCCGGTCCAGCATGCCATGCGCCCAGCTTTGATCGAAGACCTCCTCATTACTCGTGCTCAGTGCCTCCACCTCCAGGCGATAGCGCTCCTCCGCCTCCAGCGCATCCAGATGCACCGCCGTCAGATGCCCACCACGACGCTGCGCAGCCCGCTTCTGCCATTCATTGCCGAGGAAGTGCTTCAAGCACCCGAGCAGAAACGAGCGGAACTTCCCGCGCTCCTGACGGGCCTCTGCCATCAGTTCATGGGTGAGCACGTACTCAAAGAACCCCTGCGTCGCATCCTCCGCGTCTGCCGCAGTCATGCCCGTGCGCCGCACAAAGGCGTAAATCGGAAACCAGCACCGCTGGCACAGCTCACCCAACGCCACCCGCGCCCCAGTGGCATCCCCGCCTACCCGCAATTGCGAAACAAGGCTCCAGCGCGTGGTGTGAAAGCTGTGGTCAGTCATGCAAACCGATCAGGCGACATCAAGTCCAGCGCAACTGGAGGTTTCTCACCCATCAGCAGATTCGCAATGATCATGCCGGTCGCAGGCGCGAGGCTGAGCCCCATCATCGCATGGCCAGTGGCGATGGTGAGGTTTTCCCACCGGCGTGCCCTGCCAATGTACGGCATCCCATCGGGAGACACGGGCCGCAGACCGACCCATGGTTTGATGTCAGCAAAGTCGCGCTCCTCAAAGGCTGGGAAGTAATCGGGAAAAGCCCGCGTGATGCCGCGCACACGTCGTTGAGAGACGGACTCGTCCGTGCCCGCCATCTCCATCGTCCCGCCCACACGCAACGCCCCATCCATCGGCGTCACCGCCAGCCGCGCCTCTGTGCAGATGCTACAGAGCGCGGGCCGTTGTTTCGGATTTGGCAGCGTCAGACTGTAGCCCTTCCCTGCCTGCATGGGGATCCGCAGATCCAGAGACCGCGCCATTTCCGACGACCAGACACCCGATGCCAGGACAAATTCATCGGCCTCGATGACTTCGTCCCCGCTCCGCACCCCGAGCAGCCTCCGCCGCCCGTCCGCCAGGGGCTTGGTGTTCCACCCCTCAATTTCAAACCCAAAACGAAACACCACGCCGAGCCGATCTAGCTCGTCTTCGAGCGCCGCAATGAAACGCGATGGAGACAGATGGCAGTCCTTCGGAAAATAAACGCTACCGCAGACATCCATCGTCACCCCAGGATCAAGGGCGGCGGTGGCCTTGGCGTCCAGCACTTCGGCGGGAATGCCCAGTTCATTTGCCATCGCCGCCAGGTGTCCTTCATCATCGAGCGTCTCCTGCCTCTTACACAGCATCAGCAGCCCCTTCTTCACCAATCCAAAGTTCAGCCCCATGTCCTCGTAGCACTGACGGCTCAGCAGGCTCAGATCCCGGAGGATCGGCGCAGCCGCATCGACCCGCCCTTGCTTCGCCGCCTTCCAGAACTCCACCCCCCAGCGGATCAGATCCCCATTCAAGCGCGGCTTGATGTAAAACGGAGACTCCGGATTCCACATCCACTTCAGCCCCAATCTCACCATTCCCGGTGCGGCCAGCGGGATGAAGTGGCTCGGCACGATCATGCCCGCATTGCCAAACGAACAGCCATCCCGCAGCCGAGACTTCTGATCCACCACCGTCACCACCATCCCCCGGCGCGCACAATACAGCGCCGTGCTGAGCCCGATGATCCCTGCTCCGAGGATGATGACGTGGTTCTTCATTTATGCTCTGAGATAATGCGGAGGAAGCCTGAGTTCTTGAGCGATTCCCTCCCCTGCTCCTGCGATTGCAGACAAATCTCAGCACGCAGCTAGTTCGCGCCTCGCGACGCTGGCACAATCGCCTTGGCACTGCGATCCCCGATCACGAAATGGCCAATCGTTTTCTGGTCTGCATCGCGCACCATCCACACCGCACCGGGACGCGTGGCCTGGCGTTTTTGGCCAGCGGCGGCGATCTGGCCGTAGGACTTGGGGTCTCCGCCGGGTGTCATCCAGCAGAGTTCGACGGGGCGCTTTTGCTCGTTGATGAAGACGACGTCAAAGGTACCGCCATCGGGCTTGGAGGGCGGCGCAGGCAGGTGGGAGGGATGCCACTTCAGCTCGGGCAGCGAGACGATGGGGACTTCCGGCACGGGAACGGCATCCAGGGGGGCAAGGGCGCGGAGTTCGGCGAGTTTGGCAGCGTGCTCCGGTTGGGTGGCGAGATTTGTCCACTCATGGGGATCGCTCGCGATGTCGTAAAGTTCCTCGTCGCCGTTGCGGTAGTGAATGTAGCGCCAGGTTCTTGTGCTGATGGCATACTCTTCGGGGTGGCTGAGCTGGGTGATGGCGGTGTGACTCCATTCGGCGTTTGGATTTTTCAGGAGAGGCACAATGCTGTTCGCGCTGACGTTCTTCGGCACCGGGAGGTCGCAAAGATCCGCAAGGGTGCGGTAGAGATCGACGAGGGAAACCGGCTGGTCGCAGACGGCACCTTCTTTGCGGCCGGGTTCATGAATGATCAGCGGCACGCGCGTGCCAATGCGCCAGCCGGTGTACTTCTGCCAGTGCTCCTTTTCACCGAGATGCCAGCCATGATCGCTCCAGAGCACGACGATCGTGTTGTCGCGCTGCGGACTCTTTTCGAGCGCATCGAGCACGCGACCGAGCATCGCATCCGCGAAGTGAATCGACGCGAGATAGGCCTGAATGCCCTTCTTCCACTGCTTGTGCTTCTGAATGTGCGCAAAGTAGCGATTCCGCGCGAGTCGCTGGCCTGCGGGTGGCAAATCATCGACATCATCCGCTTTGTAGCCAGGCGGAAGCTGGATGCTCTCGAGCGGAAACGGCTCGAAATACTTCTTCGGCACAAACCATGGCTCATGCGGTCGGTAGATGCCGCAGGCGAGGAAGAACGGCTTGTCATGCGGACGCTGCAATTGCTCGCCAATCCACTTCGTCACCGCCCAATCGCCGCCAAACTGCTCATCCGTGACATCCAGCGCGGCCCAGTCGGTTTCGACGTATTGCCAGTCGCCGGCACGCGGCAGGTTCACGGGCCGTTTCTCGGGATAAAACGTGTGCGGAAAGGGATTGTCCTTCGCCTTCGCCGGAAAGTAATCATCCCACGTCAGCGGATCGATGATGTAATGCAGCATCTTGCCCGAACCCGCGCTCCAGTAGCCCTGCTTCGAAAAATAGCGCGGCAACAACTCCGCCTCCGGCATCACCTCACGCATCTTTTGCAGGTTATGATAAAGCTCCGACCGATGCGGCGGCAGACCGCTGAAGATCGCCGTGCGCGACGGATTGCACGAAGCCGCCGCCGTGTAAGCATTCCGAAACAACACCCCGCTCGCCGCCAGCCGATCCAGATTCGGCGTCCTCGTCTGCGGATGCCCGCCGAGACAGCCAATCCAGTCATTGAGATCATCCAGTGCGATGAAGAGGACGTTGGGCTTGCTCTCCGCCGCCTGGGTATGACCGAGGATGCCGAGTGCACAAAGAATGGTGACGAGAATCCTCATGGACGACTGCGACCTGTGGTTTTCGATTGTTCGAGCAACGCCTGAAGCTCCTTCACGATCTGCGGCTTCTTGGAGTAAAGATTCGTCGTCTCGCCGGGATCGGTGGCGAGGTCGTAGAGTTGGGCTGGGGCTTCGGGATCGGTGTCGGGCAGGGCGAAGGGCTTGAGTTCGCCTTTATCGTAGTTGTTTCCGCCGGAGCCGCGATGGGCGATGTATTTCCACTGGCCGCGACGAATCGAAAGGGTGCGCTGCCCGCCAAAGGCCTGAGTGATCAAATACGGACGAATGGGTGCTGTGGCGGTGCCTTCGAGGGCGGGGAGCAGGTTGAAGCTGTCTTCGGCGGCATCGTGCGGCAACTCGGTGCCGGTGATGGCCGCGACTGTGGCGAGAATGTCGGTGAGGCAGAGGGTTTGATCGCTGGTGGTGCCGGGTTTCACTTTGGCGGGCCAGCGCACGATGAAGGGCACGCGGTGGCCGCCTTCCCAGGCATCGCGTTTGATGCCGCGCCAGGGCTTGGCACCATCGTGAGCGTGATCGGCACGCATGTGGACGATGCTCGCAACTTCAGGGCCGTTGTCGCTGCTGAGGATGACGAGCGTGTTGTCGGCGAGGCCGTGCTGGTCGAGTTCGCGCATCAATTCGCCGACGATGTGGTCGAACTCGGCGATGAAGTCGCCATGCGGTCCGGCTTTGGATTTTCCTTGAAAATCCGGCGCGGCGAACGACGGCAAATGCACAGCCTGCGTGGCATGGTAGAGGAAGAAAGGCTGCTTCGGCGAGGTGCGTGCGTGCTGCGCGATGAACTCGCGGCTCTTCTTCAAGAACACGAGATCCACTTCCTCCATCGGAAAGTCGGGCGCGATGAATCCAGCGCGGCAATCGTTGGCATACGGATGCTTCGGCAGCTTCGATTTGTCGATGGGACCGGTGGGCGGCACGGGGATGTGATCACCGTCGATGAAGGCGTAAAGCCACTCGGTGGTGGGGCAGCACGCGGTGCCGAAAAACTGGTCAAAACCATGATCGAGCGGTCCGCCCTCGATGCGTCGCGAGTAATCGATGCGCTGCACGGCGGCTCGTTCACCGGAGTGGATCGCCTCACCGGCCTGATCGCGAAACGTGAGACCGATGTGCCATTTGCCGACCGCCGCGGTGGCGTAGCCCTGCTTCTTCAACATCCCCGGCAGCGTGAGCTTTCCCGGAGCGATCAACGACGGCCCGCCTGTGCCCTGAAACACCGTGCCGCCGCTCGGCACGCGAAAGGCCATCTGCCCGGTCATGAGGCTGTAGCGCGAAGGCGTGCAAACCGTGGCCGGACTGTGCGCATCGGTGAAGCGCATGCCTTCGCTCGCGAGCTTGTCGATGTTCGGCGTCGCGACCTTCGCATCGGCGTTATAGCAACGCACATCGCCGTAGCCGAGGTCATCGGCGAGGATGAGCAAGACATTCGGCGGAGCCGAAAATGCCGAATGATGAATGGCGAATGCCGAAAGAAGCAGCAGGAAGTTTTTCATGGTGTTTCGATCTCCTGCCGCGTCGCGATGGGCACGTAGCCGATCTCGAAGCCCTTCGGCGGCGTGAGGATGAGTGCGGGATCAATGTCTGCCAGCTTGCCGAGATCGGGCGGCGTCAGGTAGTTGCGGTCCTTCGTCCACGCGCGATGCAGTTTCTCGACGCGTTGCTGCACTTGCTCGCGTTCTGCGGGCGTGAGGTCGGCATTGAGCATCGCGGGCTGGTCGGCGAAGCGATACCAGTAGTAGGTGACTGTGCTGCCATCGCCGAGCTTGGCTTTGAACGGACCGGCGACTGGGCCGGGCTTTTTCCAGCAACTGTTCGCGTCGTCAGGTGTCGTGCGCGGCTCCTGCGGCTTTTCTTGAGGCGTTGCAAAGCGGTGCTGGGTGAGTTTGGCGTCGGCAGGAGCTTGTTTGGCATCCATCACCTGCCACAGCGGCTTGCCGCGAGGATTGGTGCCGAGTTGATAATACTCGGGCAGAACTACGAGCGAGCCTTCGCGGCGGGTGAGCTGCGCGTTCCATTGATAGCCGAAGGTGATCGGATTCGGCGTGAAGGACGTGGCGAAGGCATTCCAGGCGAGCGGGGTCTTGTCGTCGCGCTTCGTGCCGGGCGGGTAGATGCTCCAGTTTGAGCCGCCGCCGCTGCGGAAGGTGTGAATCGCCGCGGCCTCGGACTTGATCTTGCTGTTCGCTGCCGCGCCTCCGTCGAACCAGCGCTGCACGTCGTTCCACAGCGCTTCTTTTTTATACGCGGTCAGTCGATGCAGCACGGTGGAGGTGCCATCCGTGCCGATGGGGAAGCGTGTTGGCGCGACGCGGGCCTGTTTGTCGGTCAAAATGGCGGGCACATGCTGCGTCTCCATTTGGATGGGCTTGTTCGGGCCAGCGGGGCAGGAGTCGAGCAGCTTGCCGGTCCACTCGGGATGTTCGATGAGCGCCTGCGACCAGAAAAACGGTGTGAAGAAGGCCACAGGGCCTTTGAAGTTCCCGGTGCTCAAAAACAGCGTCCAGCACTGGTTGCCCGTCGGCACGTTTTTGCCTGCGGTGGTGCTCTTTTGGTTCGTGAGCGGCAACGGCAGATAGCCGTAGCCGAAAAGCTCGCCGCTGGTGCCTTGCTTGAGGTTCAAACCATCGAGCGGCATGAGCAGCCACGGACTGAGTTGCGCCACTCCATACTGCCCGCGCGGCTTTTCCCACGTGCCCGCGCCGTAGCCGGGACCGTTCGCGATCACCGAGAAATTCGGCCCCACGCCGCCCATGATGAACTTCGGCGTGATCGTCGGAAAATGCGTGTCACGCCACCAGCCGAGCCCGCCCTCGATGTCCGTGTAGCATTTCTCCTTCGGCTTCTCCGCCTCCGACCACTGCGGATGCATCCACGTCCCGCAAAGCCCCGTCTGAAACCGATGCCCCGGATACGTGCCCACCAGCGGCCAAGCCGCCGCATAGAGCGAAAAGCCGCCATTGAACTCCTCCGGCACTTTTTCCGCTGGTGCGAAGAGATAACCGGCCATCTCGCCTTCGATGACTTCCGCCGCTGGCACCACGGCCGACTTCGGCATCGCAGGTGGCCCATGCAGATAACTTTGCGCCATCACCTCGCCGAGCTTCAACACGCCTGCGGTATCGAGCACGAGATTCTCGCGTTGTGGTGGCAAATCGAAGGCCTTGATGTGAATGAAGGCCTTGTCAGCCGCCGTGATGGCGGCGAGATCGGCGGTGATATCGAGCTGGTTGAGCCCTTTTTCATCTGGCGGCACTTGCTGGCTCACGAACCACTTCAGCGACGGCATTGCCAAATCCGCACGACTCTGCGCCACGGTCGATTGCAGCCACTTCGCGGCTTGTTTGCGATAGGGGCCAAAAGCCATGTCATTCTCGCCTGCGTGATAAAAGATGCCCGCCAGCTCCACGGTGTGGCCTTGGTCTTTCAGCTCCTGCATCGCGCTGCGGACGAACGCGATGAACGCCGGGTAAACATGCATGTCCTTGGCCGTCGTGCCTTCGGGCGTCCAGTCGTTCATCTGCGTGCCGCTGTGCGTGAACTTCGCGATGGCGATGTTGCTCTTCTCCGTGGCTCGCAAGGTCTTCGCGAAGCTCAGCTCCGGCCCGAAGGTGTCGTAAGCGCCTGCTGGTCCGAGCGGTTCCCAACCCTTCGAGTTCTTGAAGCCGCCACCGAGGCTGTATTTGAAGGCGATTTGTGCATCCTCATTCGTTGCGGCACCGAGTTCTTGTTGGAAGGCACGTTCACCTTCCATGTTGCGATGTCCGGCGAGGATGAAGAGTTTTACCGCGCTGCCTTTGGCATACGGCCAGGATTTGAGCGGCCTGTCGCGGCTGGTTTCGGTGCCGAGCGTGCGCAGATACGCGTCCGCATGATTCACGCCGTGCTCGAGCTGCCCGAGCGTGCCGTAGTGATAGTGCAGCCCCGCCTCGCCGCCGATCTCCACCGCGTTGTGATTGGTGGGCACGTAGTCCACGAGCGGATCAGCCTCTGCGATGGCTTTTTGCGCTTTGCGGATCGCGAGCATGTTGTCGCGGTTGTCCATGCCCCAGATCGTTTTCGTGCAAAGCTCGCCGAGGTAGAAGCGCAGGTTAGGCAGCTTCAAATCGCGACGCCAGCACGCGATGAAGTTCTTCAAGTTCGCCGCGTAGGCCGGCTTGAAGGCCTTGTCGAACATGTCGTTCTCCCCCTGATGCCACACGAAGCCCTCGATGCGATACGCGATCTTCTTTCGCTCCAGCTCGGCCAGCGACGCTCGCACATGCTCGAGCGCCAGCGGGTAAAGCTTGAAGCCGTCCGGCATGTCCGGGTTCCAGTCCTTGCCGAGCGTCGTGCCACCCGAGGCCACCTTGATGACTGCGATGGGGGCCTCAATGCTCTGCGACACCTTTTTGGCAAAGCTCAGCTCCGGCCCGAAGTAGTCACGCGTCGGCTGCATCGGAATCCAGCCCTGCGAAGTCTCCATGTTCTCACGCCCGAGCTTGTAGGAGAACAAAACGTCCTTCTGCGGCTGATCCAGCCCCCCAAACGGCGGAAAGCGATGGATGTCCTTCACCCTCGAATGTGTGCCCACCATGTTCGATTGGCCCGCGAAGATGAAAACGCGCAGCGTCTTGGTGTCGGTGTCGGCGCTGTGGGCTGTGGCAGCGAGGAAGATTGTGGCAAGGAGAAGTTTCACGCCCCGGAGCTTGGCACAGAATGCCTCGCTGTCTTGAGCCAGATGGGTGCAGGCACAGTCAAAAGCAGCACAAGAACCAACGCCTTGGAAAAACATTCCGTTGGGTGTTGGCAGTGCGCATGGGGTCACATCTGTGCCGCACGACGCGGGCGGTGCGGATGTGGGTGCGCAAACCGTAATCACAGGCGTTGCAGGAGCAGCTTCGCTGAACAACGGCATCAAAGTCGCAGACGGAATCCGATCCGATTCAAGCCAGTAGTCATAGCCAAAAGCACGATGCCACAGGTAGCGGAACGTGTCACAGCACTGGCGAGATTCGTCTGCCCGAGCGCGTGATACCATTTATCCAGACGGATGACCTCGAGTGCAAAGGGCAGTGCTTCGGACAGAAAGTAGGCGAGCAACACATTCTGCCCTGCGATGGATAGTGGTATGGCTATGGCGGCAACCCGCCGAACATCGGTGAGGAGATAGAGCATTAGCCAGAGAGTGGCCGTCACTGCGCAAGCCCAGAGGCAATAGCTGGGTGTCGCTGCGTTTTTGTTGATGCCGTAGGCACCCTGCAAGAGCAGCGCTCCGGCGGAGGTGGCTATGATGAAGAGTAGAGTGAACCGAACTCGCGCCACGACGTTGCCCATTTCAGGGGCTTTGAGGATAGAGGCAAGTAGCACACCACCGACGGTGATGGCTCCTTGGGCACCGAGAGTGTCGCCGATGCCGACGATCTTCGTTAGCCAGCAGTCATCGAAGGCACCAGCATGATCTGCGGCAAACAGACCCAGCAATATCACCATGCTCCCGAGAAGCGCGGTGCGGTGGCCTTTGAAGACAAGGAACACGGTGGAGCCTACCAGGTAGTCCCAACCGATGAGACCCAGGATGCCCCACCACTGCGCACTCAGATGGAAGGGTGAGAGCGTCAATATCTTTGCACCCTGCGGACCAACCCAAATGTAGGCAAGCCACAAGAGCGCCAGGAGTCCGATCAACCGCATCCATTTGATAGAGCCGAACGCAGAGATGGCGGAGACGAACATCAGCACTACCCACAGCGCAGGCGACCAGCCGAGCCTTGCCCCATCGGGTGCTTCATTCACCATCAGCACGCCGATGAACAACAGTGATGCCGTTCGTTGCAGGACATGCAGCAGCGTCTTCCAAGTGCGCTCGCCTTTGTCCATACGTGAGCCGAGCGCGAACGGAATGGACATGCCGACGATGAACAAGAAGGCAGGAAAGACGAGATCCACGAACGTCATGCCGTTGGCGTCCCCGTGCCTCAGTTCGTAGTGCATCATCCAGTCCGGCACGATGGCACCCACAGTGGCGAGATCATTCACGAAGATCATGGTGAACATCACCAGCCCGCGCAGGGCGTCGATGCTGGTGATGCGCGAATTCATGGTTTCATCTCCACCACGCAGCGGAAGCCATCGCAGCGCCAGATGCGGGTGGAGAGCTGGCTGCCGCGAAAGGATGACAGGAGCGCGTTGTTGGCGCTGGTGCCCCACGAGCCTCCTCGCAGCACATGCTGCGTTTTTGTGGCATTCATGAAGTCTTCGCACCACTCCCACACGCTTCCGCTGAGGTCGTAGATGCCGAGAGCATTCGGCGGAAAGCTCATCACGGGTGATGTCGTGGGAAAGCCGTCCGCATAGTCTTCCATGGTCTTCTCGGAAGGGCATTTACGATGGCAGTCTTCATCTGCAAAGTTGCCAGCGCCTGTGAGCGGCGGCCAGGCACTGCCCCATGGATAGATATTCTTCAGCTTCCCGCTCAGACTCTCAGGCGTCACGCCTGTCGCAGGCTCATGATCCCCGATGCCCACGGCGATGCTCCACTCGCGATCCGTGGGCAGCCGGTAAAGACGCCCCTCCTTCTGGCTCAGCCATTGGCAAAATGCCTGCGCGGCGTCCCAGCTCACATTCACAGCAGGTTCGTTGTCTTGAGCACCGACAGGCTGACCATCACAAACTACATTTTTCCAAGACGCATCCGCCTGGGGATGCAGTGCAGCGTAGGCTGCAAAGTCAGCGCGGCGTGTCTCATGAATGCACATCTGAATCTGCGTTCCAGGCACAGGCACGAACTTCATGCCAGGCTGTTGGTGACGATCTGCTGCTTGGGAAGCTTTGCGCTGACTTGTTTCGGCAGTGCGCCCGGCACATGCTTGAAATCAAAGTCCTTCACCGCTTCGGCGGCGAGAGTGGAGATACGGTGGTGCATTTGATACACGGCTGGTCGCGTGTCCTTACCATCAGGGCCGTAGCGATTGCAGAGGAAGATCACGAAGGTCTTCGAGAACGGATCAATCCACAGCATCTGCCCGGTCCATCCCGTGTGCCCGTAACCGCCAACAGGAAACAGCGCCCCACGATGCAACGTGTAGTCGTGTGGCGGTGTGCGATACGGCGTGTCGATGTCCCAGCCGAGGCCACGCCGAACGGGCAGGTTCTTCGCATCGGGGGAGCGAAGATCCGGCGGACTCTGCACGCTGGTCATGAGTTGGATCGTCTCGGGTTTCAGCAAGCGCACGCCATCGAGTTCGCCACCCTTGAGCATCATGCGGGCGAAGCGGGCGAGATCGCTCGTCGTGGTGAAAAGCGAGGCATGACCCGCCACTCCGCCCATGGCACGCGCGACTTTGTCATCCACTTGCCCACGCTCCGGTGCGCTTGAGGGCGCGACTCGTTTCAACGTATCGCCGGAGGGGCGGAACTGCGTGTTGTTCATCTTCAGCGGGCGGAAGACCTCGGTGGCGCAGAACTCGTTGATCTTCTTGCCAGTCGCACGCTCGATCACCATGCCCAGGACCATGGTGCCCACACTGCTATACGAAAAGGCGCTGCCTGGCTCGAGCAATGGTTTCTCACGACATACCAGCGCGAAGGCTTCATCGGGAGTGCGGCTGAGCGGCGGCTTCGTTCCATTCGGATTCACCTGCAAACCAGAAGTGTGCAGCAGCAGATGCCGGAGGGTGATCTTCTCGCGCCCCTCGCCGGCGAACTCCGGCAGATGCTTCGACACGGGATCATCCACGCCGATCAAACCACGCTCCACGCACAGCATCGCCGCAGTCGCGGTAGCGACAACCTTCGTGACGGAGGCCACGTCAAAGATGGTGTCCTCGGTCATCGGCTCGACGACGGGTTTGAGCGCACGATTGCCAAATGCCTTGTGATACGACTCGCCCTCGCGCTCCACCCACAGCGAGGCACCGACGATCATGCCATCGGTGACGGCGCGCGTAATCTCGGCATCAAGCGTGGTGAGCTTTTCTTGATGGAAAGCATCTTGAGCATCTGCCGCGATGCCCAAACATGCCGTGAGTAATGTCAGACCGAGTCGTTTCATGGTTCGCACTTCACTTCGAGTTCCCGAGATTCTTCACATCCGTCTCCGGCGCGTAAAGCTCGGGGCGGCGTTGCATCCAGTTCATGTCGCGGAAGCTGCCGCCCTGCCAGATGCGGTGGTCCTCATCCAGTGGCACGAGGGCGGTGATGAACTCCTGGTCGCCGTCGTTCCAGGCGAGCAAGTCGCCTTTGGGGCTGATGATGCAACTGCCCACCGTGCTGTTCCGCGCCACCACCATGCAGAGCTGGTTGTCGATGGCGTGGGCGCGCATGATCACGCGCCAGCGGTCTTCATTGAAGTTCGGCGGCCCCAGCGTCCAGCGGTCGGCACGGTGGTCGCCCATGATCGGCATGAGGAGCAGATCAGCCCCATTGAGCCCGACCATGCGCGAGGACTCCGCCACCGAGCTGTCCATGCAGATGTTGCAGCCGATGCGTGCCACATCCGTCTCGAAAACGGGAAAACCATCGCTCGGCATGATGCCGGAGCAATCCTCACCACCCCCGGCGAGATGCACCTTGCGATAGCGGCCCTCGATCTTGCCTGCTGGGCTGATGAGCACCACGCTGTTATGCACCGCATCGCCATGGCGCTCATACATGCCAAGGGCGATGCGCACCCGGTGCTTCTTCGCGATGGCGGCAAAGGCATCCGTCTCCGGCCCCGGCGCGGGCACGGCAGTATCGAGTGCGTCGCCTCCGATGCCAAATTGCAGCGCCACTTCCGGCAGCACGACGAGCTGCGGATGATCCCGCTCGCAGGCCTTCTCGATGAGCTTGCCGTAGAAGTCGATGTTGTCCTGGATGCTCTTGAACTTCAGCCCCGTGCGCTGCGATTGCCTTCCCGTCACCACGCTCACCTTTACCGGCGCGCGCGCCACCAGCGGTGTCTTGGCAACGCTCACCTGTGGTTGCTGCCACACAGCCTTGCCCACCGCAGTCCAGCGCAAGGTCGAGCGGATGGTGAGCTGACGCGCTCCCTCCGGGGCCACGAGCTTGCGCGTGAAGCGCAGGGCCTTCGCGCCTGTCATCTCTGGCATGAGAAAGTCCCAGATGGCCACAAACCGCTCCTTGTTTGCCTCCGCCTTGCCCCAGATGGCGATGCAGCGCAGCTCATCACGCGGCACGCTCAGGCCGTCATGCGTGGCACTGGTGGACAACTCATACGTCTGCCCCGGCACGATGCCCTCATAGCTCCACTGCCAGCCGCCCGTGCTCATGCGCGTGCCATTGGCCTCCACGGCAAAAGCATCGCCTTGTTTGGCCGTGATGGGTGTCGTCTTCGGATGCGGCGACCACGGCTCGGCGATCTTGAACTGCGGCGGCGGGTCAGTGGCAATGACGAGCGTGCCGCAGGCGAATGCCGAGAAGACGAGGAAGTGGAGGATGTGTTTCATGGTTAGTATGTGGTTGAGTTATGCACCCAGGGGCAACGACATCAGTGCTTGGGGGTCTTCTGAACCAACAGACCAAGAGCCTTGGTTTCCTCCTCATCGAACTGCTCGAACAGTCGCTGCTCGCGCAGGTCGAACGAACGGCGAGGCTTGCCGTCGGGCTTGTCGCTCTGGTCGCCGTTGTGAAAACACCAGCCCGCCGCGCCTCCAGCCCGTGCGCCGTTCAGGTCGGTGACGAAGTCCGCTGCCTTTGGCTTCCACTTTGCCCAACCGCTGCGGAGCGGCTCCTGATAGTGCGACGGCACGGCACGCCCGATCTCTTTCATCCACGCCAGATACTCCCGCGACTTCGCCGCGGTCTGTGCAGGAGACTGCGCGTGGCGTGGGCGATGCGGGCTGATAAAGTCCACCTGCACCGATTGGAGATACGCGCGCAAGTCCTCGCGGCTGATGTCGCCCGAGTGCGAGGCCGTGATGAGCCGTTGCGGATCGATCTGCTTGGCCGCGTCCCTGAGTGTCTTGACATCGGCGAGGCTCGTGAAGAATTCGGGGATGTTGCGCTCGTTGGCCAGGTCCAGATACCAGTTGCGCTGGGGCTTCAGTGCCGCGACCAGCGTTTCCACGGCGCGGCGATGCGCGGCCAGTGTCGGCAACCGGCCTGTCCCCGTCGTGCCCTTGTCGCGCATCAACGTAACGTCCACCACCATGCCTCGCCGGTCACATTCGGCGATCAGCCACTTGAGCCGGCCCAGAAACGGCTCGCGCG
>Ga0209573_1000835_pt1 | contig 55215 bp, 56 predicted proteins | sample TNRBio252014_DNA_FD_185870 | JGI IMG/M metagenome (GOLD analysis project Ga0209573, IMG submission 185870) | Wastewater treatment Type I Accumulibacter community from EBPR Bioreactor in Madison, WI, USA - TNR Reactor_6/25/2014_ DNA (SPAdes)... | ecosystem: Engineered > Bioreactor > EBPR >...
GAAATGGAGCGCTGTGAAACGGAAAAGCGGAGTGGCTCTGCTGCATTGCACGCCCAGATGGTTCTTGTAGGAGCGCCGGCAGGCGCGAATACGGCGGTGGTCTTCGTCACCCGCGTCGATCGCTGCGCGACTGCTGTCGCGGCTGCCACCGCTCCTGCATGCGCCTTCCGCCGCGAGCGTACGCCGCCCGTGGTCAGGATCCGCCAGACGGGTTGCGGTGCTGCGGCGGGCTCCGGGGCGCACTCCGTGCAGCGCTCTCCGTCCCGCTCCTCCCCCTTAAGCCTGACGCCTCTCTCAAGAAAACGTATTGCAAGCGCTTGTTTTCTTTGCGAACGCCTTTCACCGCTTGCGGGGGATGGGATGCTCAGAGCAAGGGCTCGGTGCTCAAGACCACGCCGTCCTCGTCGGCATAGACATAGTGGCCGGGCCGGAAGGTGACGCCGCCGAAGCTCACTGGCACGTCGACCTCGCCAACGTTGCGCTTGACCGTCTTCTTCGGATGGGTGCCGAGGGCCAAGACACCGAGGTCCATCTCGCCGATCGCCTTCGAGTCGCGGATGCAGCCGTACACGATGATGCCGGCCCAGCCGTTCCTGACCGCGAGTTCGGCGAGCTGGTCGCCAACGAGTGCGCAGCGCATCGAGGCGCCGCCGTCGATCACCAGCACGCGGCCGTCGCCGGGGTTTTCCACCGCCCTGCGTACGAAGGAGTTGTCCTCGAAGATCTTCAGCGTCGCGATCGGTCCGCCGAAGGCCGGGCGCCCGCCGTAGCTGGCGAACATGGGGGCGACGACGGCGAGCTTGTCTTCATGGGCGTCGCAGAGGTCGGCGGTCTGGATGTTCATGCTGGCTCCTCGAAAAAAGGGGGGGCGTATGCGCCAGATGGCCGGCGCGGGAGTGGGCATGATAAACGAGACGATCGGGGGCGGTGGCTCGTGCAGGTCGAGACTGCCACGATCGACTGTGCGGCAGGAGCGACGCGAGTCGCGAATCTCCTGTGCGAGCAGGCACCGCGCGGACTCCCGGTGCCGCAATCGCGACTTGCGGCGCGCTCGCGGCGTGCGGGAAAGGCCCGCGGAGCTTATTGCACGCGTTTGTGGCGGCCATGAAAAGACGGCATGCCGCGTCGCCGTCGGCATGCCGTCTTGCGGGAGGCGGGCGGGTCAGGCGGTGGCCGCTTCCGTCTCCTCGAACACCAGCTTCACCTTGTCGTCCTCGTCGAGGTCGATGGTGACCTTGCCGCCATTGACCAAGCGCCCGAACAGCAGCTCGTCGGCGAGCGCAGAGCGGATGGTATCCTGGATCAACCGGGCCATCGGGCGTGCGCCCATGAGCGGATCGAAACCTCTCTCGGCCAGCCAGGCCTTCAGGTCGTCGCTGAAGTGGGCCTCGACTTTCTTCTCATGCAACTGCGCTTCGAGCTGCATCAGGAACTTGTCGACCACGCGCAGGATGACTTCGTTGTCCAGCGCCTTGAACGAGATCATTGCATCCAGACGGTTGCGGAACTCGGGCGAGAACGTGCGCTTGATGTCGGCCATCTCGTCGCCCGCCTCGCGCTTGGCCGAAAAGCCGATCACCGACTTCTGCATGGATTCGGCGCCCGCGTTCGTGGTCAGGATGATGATTACGTTACGGAAGTCCGCCTGGCGACCGTTGTTGTCGGTCAGCGCGCCGTGGTCCATGACCTGCAGCAGGATGTTGTAGACGTCGGGATGCGCCTTCTCGATCTCGTCGAGCAAGAGCACGCAGTGCGGCTTCTTGGTGATCTGCTCGGTCAACAGTCCGCCCTGGTCGAAGCCGACGTAGCCCGGCGGCGCGCCGATCAGCCGACTGACTGCGTGGCGCTCCATGTATTCGGACATGTCGAAGCGCACCAGCTCGATGCCCAGCGTGTAGGCGAGCTGACGCGCGACCTCGGTCTTGCCGACTCCGGTGGGGCCGGAGAACAGGAAGGAGCCGATCGGCTTCTGTGGGTTGCCGAGTCCGGAGCGCGACATCTTGATCGCCTTGGCGAGTGCCTCGATCGCCGCGTTCTGGCCGAACACGACGTTCTTGAGGTCGCGTTCGAGCGTCTTCAGCGCCGCCTTGTCGTCGTTGGAGACCGAGCGCGGCGGGATTCGGGCGATCTTGGCAACGATCTCCTCGATCTCGTTCTTGCCGATGGTCTTCTTCTGCTTCGACTTGGGCAGGATGCGCTGTGCTGCGCCCGCCTCGTCGATCACATCGATCGCCTTGTCGGGCAGATGGCGGTCATTGATGTACCGGGCCGACAGCTCCGCAGCGCTGGAAAGCGCCGAGTTGCTGTACTTGATGCCGTGATGTTCCTCGAAGCGGCTCTTGAGTCCCTTGAGGATCTCCACTGTCTCGGCGACCGAGGGCTCGACCACGTCGATCTTCTGGAAGCGTCGCGACAACGCATGATCCTTCTCGAAGATCTGGCGGAACTCGTTGTAGGTGGTCGCGCCGATGCACTTCAACTGACCCGAGGACAGCGCCGGCTTGAGCAGGTTGGACGCATCAAGCGTGCCGCCCGAGGCCGCGCCCGCACCGATCAGGGTGTGGATCTCGTCGATGAAGAGGATCGCGTTGGGATTCTCGATGAGCTGCTTGAGGACCGCCTTCAGGCGCTGCTCGAAGTCGCCGCGATACTTGGTGCCGGCGAGCAGGGCGCCCATGTCGAGGGCGAAGACCTCCGCGTTCTCCAGGATCTCCGGCACGCGCCCTTCGATGATGCGGCGCGCGAGACCCTCGGCGATCGCCGTCTTGCCAACGCCCGCCTCTCCGACCAGCAGCGGATTGTTTTTCCGCCGCCGGCACAGGGTCTGGATGACGCGCTCGACCTCCTTCTCGCGGCCGATCAGCGGATCGATTTTGCCGACCAGTGCCTGCTGGTTGAGGTTCTGGGTGTAGCTCTCGAGCGCACCACCGGCCGACTTTTCTTCCTGCTCGTGCTCGCCGGGCTCGGATTCGCTGCGACCCTGCGGTGCTGCGCCCTGCGGCGGCGCCTTGGCGATGCCGTGGGAGATGAAATTCACCACGTCCAGGCGCGAGATGTTCTGCTTCTGCAGATAGTACACCGCGTGCGAGTCCTTCTCGCCGAAGATTGCCACCAGTACATTGGCGCCGGTGACTTCCTTCTTGCCCGAGGACTGCACGTGCAGGATCGCACGCTGGATCACGCGCTGGAAACCCAGGGTGGGCTGGGTGTCGATCTCGTCCGTGCCCTCGATGCGCGGGGTGTGTTCGTCGATGAATTCTGCCAGTTCACGCCGGAGTTCGTCGATATTCGCGGCACATGCCTTCAGCACCTGTGCGGCGGAAGGATTGTCCAGCAGGGCTAGCAGAAGGTGCTCCACGGTGATGAACTCGTGGCGCTTCTGCCGTGCCTCGACGAAAGCCATGTGCAGGCTGACTTCAAGCTCTTGCGCGATCATTCAATTCTCCTCCATCACGCATGCCAGCGGATGTTGAAAGACGCCGCATACCCCCATGCCCTCTCTGTGGACTTGGAGCATGACTCGCGTGGCACGTTCGCGATCCATGCCGAAATATTTCTGCAGGACGACGATCACGAAGTCCATCGGCGTGTAGTCGTCGTTCAGCAGCATTACCTTGTACAGGGGGGGGGGACGAGTACGCGTCCGCTTTGCTTCCAGTACGAGATCATCTTGTTTTCGGGTGCCCATAAAATCATTCTAATGAAGTCGAAGCAGAGTGCAACAGTGCTCGAGTGTGACTCGAGCATGCACCAAAAACTGCGCTTCGGTTGTGGTATCCGGGGCACAGTCGGTGTCGTGCGTCTTGCGCTGCGGCAAAAATGAAAGTCCGCGCCGGGCTTGCAGGCATGTGTGGAATCGGCCGAAAACGACATTCCCCGATGTTGCGCTGCGTGATCGATGGGCGCTCAAATACCGTTGACGCTGCTCCGGCGAATGCGTAAAAACCAGGATGTGCGCCGTCCAGAGGCTGATCCCGAGACGTTTTAGGTCGGGTCGTGACCCCGGTCAGCGCCGACATGGCTGCGGCTGACACGCGTCGCCGCGGCGTAACAAGCAACCTTGAAGGATCCAAGCAATATGGCAACTGGTACCGTGAAGTGGTTCAACGATTCCAAGGGTTTCGGCTTCATCACCCCCGATGATGGAAGCGAGGACCTGTTCGCACATTTCTCCGCCATCACTATGGGCGGTTTCAAGAGCCTGAAGGAAGGCGAGAAGGTTTCCTTCGACGTCACTCAGGGTCCCAAGGGCAAGCAGGCCTCGAACATCCAGCGCGCCGGCTGATCCCGGAACGTTTGTGATCGCGTCCGCTGCCGCCGGCGGTGGACGAAAAACAGAAGGGCCATCGGATTATCCGATGGCCCTTCCGGTTTCTGGAGCCTGTACGTTCCGCGAGGCGGTTGCTTGCAACCGCCGTGCCGACTCACTTCAGTTTGACTTCCTTGTACGGCACGTGCTTGCGCACGACTGGATCGTACTTGTTGAACTCGAGCTTTCCAGTCGTCGTGCGCTTGTTCTTCGAGGTAGTGTAGAAGTGCCCCGTGCCGGCGGTCGACTCCAGCTTGATCTTTTCGCGAATGCCCTTGGCCATGGCGTTCTCCGTTCAGTGCGGTTACTTACAGCTTCTCGCCGCGGGCGCGAAGCTCGGCAAGGACGACGTCGATGCCTTTCTTGTCGATCGTACGAAGACCGGCGTTGGAAACGCGCAGGCGGATCCAGCGATTCTCGCCTTCGCTCCAGAAGCGGCGGCTCTGAAGGTTGGGCAGGAAACGACGCTTGGTCTTGTTATTGGCGTGGGAAACGTTATTTCCCACCATCGGTGCTTTACCGGTCACTTGGCAGACGCGAGCCATACAATGCTCCAGGGAGTTCTGATTGCGGAAAACGTGCGAGGATAATGCAAGACCGGTGGTCAAGGCAAGCCCTGCGCGCACGCCAGGCGGTGGCGCGGACGGGCCGCGGTGAAGAAGCCCCCGCTGCGGGGAGGGGCGGGGAACTGAAACGCCGCATCAAAGCAGGCCTCGCTCGGCGAACGAAACCGGATGGCCGTGGGTGGGCACCACGAAATGATCGAGTACGCGCACGTCCACAAGGTTGAGGGCGTCTTTGAGCGCGCGCGTCAGCATTTCGTCGGCGGTGCTCGGTTCGGCGGCACCGGAGGGGTGGTTGTGGGCGAGGATCACCGCGGCGGCATTGTGCGCGAGGGCGAGCTTCACGACCTCACGCGGGTAGACGGAAGTCTGGGCAAGTGTGCCGCGGAACAGGTCGACGGCGTCGATCAGGCAATGGCGAGCGTCGAGCAGCAGCACGCAGAAGGTTTCGTGCGGCAGGTGGCCCAGGCGCAGGCGCAGCCAGTCGCGCACGACCTGCGGCGAATCGAACAGCGGGCGTGCGGTGAGGGTTTCGGCGAGCGCGCGCCGAGACAGTTCCATCACCGCCTGCAGTTGGGCATACTTCGCCAGCCCCATGCCCGGCACCGCGGCGAATTCCTGCGCCTCGGCACCGCACATGCGGGTCAGGCTGCCGAAGCGGGCCAGCAGGGTGCGGGCGAGATCGACCGCGCTCTGTCCGCGGACACCCACGCGCAGGAAGATCGCGAGCAGTTCCGCGTCCGACAGGGCGGTGGCACCGCGTGCCAGCAGTTTTTCGCGCGGACGCTCGTCCGCGGGCCAGTCCGTGATTGCCATCGGGTGTTCGGCTCCGTGCTGGATTGCAACTGACTGTTCATTCAATTTGCATTAATTCGCCGCAGAGTATAGTCCATAGTCATGAGCGTGTTGAGCAATCGCAAGATCGTCCTCGGCGTCGGCGGGGGCATCGCCGCCTACAAATCGGCAGAGCTGGTGCGCCTGCTCGGCAAGGCGAGCGCCGAGGTCCACGTGGTGTTGAGCGAGGGCGGCGCGCGTTTCGTGACGCCGGTGACCTACCAGGCGCTGTCGGGCAATCCGGTGTGGTCGGACCTGTGGGATCGACGCATGCCGAACCACATGGCGCACATCGACCTCGGTCGTGACGCTGACGCGATCCTGGTTGCGCCGGCCACCGCCGATTTCATCGCCCGCCTCGCGCATGGCCGGGCCGATGACCTGCTCAGCACGCTGTGTCTGGCGCGCGCGGTGCCGCTCATCGTCGCCCCGGCGATGAACCGGCAGATGTGGGAGTCGCCGCCCACCCAGCGCAACGTCGCACAGGTGCGTGCCGACGGCGTCGCCGTGTTCGGTCCTGCTGCCGGCGACCAGGCCTGTGGCGAAGTCGGCATGGGACGAATGCTCGAGCCCGAAGAGCTGCTTGAGCGCCTGGAGGGTTTCTTCGTGCCGCGGCAACTGGCCGGGCGCAAGGTGGTGATCACCGCCGGTCCGACCTTCGAGGCCATCGATCCGGTGCGTGGCATCACCAACATCAGCTCGGGCAAGATGGGCTACGCGCTGGCGCGCGCGTGCGCTCAAGCCGGGGCCGAGGTGGTGCTGGTGAGCGGGCAGGTGAGCCTGGCGGTGCCGGCCGAGGTACGGCGGGTGAGCGTGACCAGCGCGCTCCAGATGCGCGAAGCGGTGTTCGCTGCGCTGCCCGGCGCGGAGGTCTTCATCGGGGTCGCCGCGGTGGCTGACTACCGGCCGTTGGCGAGCGCCGAACACAAGCTGAAAAAATCCGCCGATACACTCTCGGTGACGCTCACCCCCAACCCGGACATCCTCGCCGAGGTGGCGGCGCGCGAGAACCCGCCGTTCTGCGTCGGCTTCGCCGCCGAGAGCCGCGACCTCGACGCCTACGCCGAGGGCAAGCGCCGCAACAAGCGCCTGCCCATGCTGGTTGGCAATCTGGTCAGTGATGGCATGGGGGGCGACGACAACAGCGTGGTCATTTACGACGACGCCGGCCGTCACCCGCTACCGCGCGCAGCCAAGGTCGAAGTGGCGCGCGGCATCGTCGCCCACCTGGCGCGCCTGCTCGCGGGTTGAGCGCGCCGCATCGACCACATCGCACAAGACAGGCCGACCGCGGCGTGCGGCTGCGGCAGGGAGAGTCACCATGCACCGAATCGACGTCAGGCTGCTCGACGAACGCCTGAAGACCCATCCGCCCGCCTACGCCACCGAGGGCGCCGCCGGGCTGGACCTGCGCGCCTGCCTGCCGGGGCCGATCACCCTGCATCCGGGCGAGACCACGCTGGTCCCGAGCGGGCTGGCGATCCATCTCGCCGACCCCGGTCTGGCAGCGATGGTGTTGCCGCGCTCCGGGCTCGGCCACAAGCACGGCATCGTGCTCGGCAATCTGGTCGGATTGATCGATTCCGACTACCAGGGGCAGATCTTCGTGTCGGTGTGGAACCGTGGACGCGCCAGCTTCACCATCCAGCCGATGGAGCGGATTGCCCAGCTTGTCGTGGTCCCGGTGCTGCAGGTGGGCTTCAATCTGGTTGACAGCTTCGAGGAGAGTGCGCGCGGGCCGGATGGCTTCGGCAGCACTGGCAAGCATTGATGCACGCGGGCATTCCCACTGGGGTGCATGTGCTGTGTCGGCGCGAGGGTCGCATCCTGTTGATGCGGCGCGCCGGCACGGGGTTCTTCGACGGCCTCTTCAGCCTGCCCGGTGGCCACGTCGAGCCCGGCGAGTCGGTGCTGGCGGCGGCGCGGCGCGAGCTGCGCGAGGAGACCGGGTTGGTGGTTACGGAGCGCGATCTCGACTGGCTTGGCGTGGTGCACCGGAACTCGGACACCAACCGGATCGATTTTTTCGTCGCGGTCAGGGGCTTTACGGGAGATCCGGAGATCCGCGAGCCGGACAAGTGCGACCGCCTCGAATGGCACGATCCGCAGGCGTTGCCGGCGTGCATGGTTGACTACGTGCGGCGTGCGCTTGGCGCCGGGCAGGGGCCGTGGATCCTCGAGCTGGGCTGGAACAGCCAGGCCTGAGGCGCTGGTTTGTCAGGCTCCACGGGCTGGCATCGCTGATGCGGGCGAGGGCGTGCCGATCCGGATCTGCTCACTGGTTACCCGCGCCTGGCCAGCCAGCACCACCAGTACATTGCCAAGCAGCTCGCCGATTTCAAGGCCGGGCGCCGCCAGAGCGATACGATGGCGAGCATGGCGGCAGACCTGACACAGGAAGAGATGCTCGCGCTCGGCGTCCATTTCGGGCAGAAGCCGACCAAGCCGCCCCCTCGCACGCGAACCCGGGCTCGCCGGCGTCGGGCGTTACATCTTCCATCGCGGTAACGAATCGTCGGGCGTGGCGATGTACATCGGTTCGCTTGAGTGTAGGCGCTTGCCGGCGTTGTGGCGGTGCATGGGTGCCGCCGGGCCCCGGTTGCAGCGTTGGCTCAGCCGAGGGTGTCGGCCCAGATGGCGTGCGCCCACTGCAGCGCGGCGCGGCCCTCGGCTGCAGTCGCCGCCGCCGACAAGCCGCCCGCATCCGGCACCGGCAGCAACTGACTCCGGCCCGCGTCCCATTGATGCACCGAGGCAACGTGCATCGCCGCGCGCTCATCGACGAAGCTGTAGCAAGTGTTCATCACCACCGGTGTCGGGTTCGGCGGCACGCCGGCGAGTTCGTTCAGGATCGCCGCCGCCGCCACCTTGGCATGCTGGTTGGCCATGTGGCCTGACTTGGGCATCCCGGGCGCCGGGAACACCGCATCGCCGATCACATGCACTCCGGGCAGACCGCTCGCGCCGAGCGTGAGCCAGTCGACGTCCACCCAGGCGTCGTTGACCAGCGCCAGGCCGCCCGCGGCGGCGATGTTGCCGGCGCGCATCGGCGGGATCGGGTTCAGCACATCGGCGCGCACGCGCTCGAACTCGAATTCGGCTTCCCGCGTGGCCGCGTCCACCCCGAGCAGGGTGCTGTTCGGGCGGTAGTCGATCATGTCACCGTAGCGCGCGAAGGCCTGCTGGAACAGTGCCTGCTTGGCCACGATCCCGGCGTTGGCGTCGAACACCAGGACCTTGGAGCGCGGCTTGCGGGTGCGCAGGTAATGGGCAACGAGGCAGGCGCGTTCGTAAGGGCCGGGCGGGCAGCGGTAGGGGGCGCGCGGGATGCTCATCGCGAACACGCCGCCGTCGGGCATGGCCTCGAGTTGACGGCGCAGGGTTGCGGTCTGGACACCGGCTTTCCAGGCATGCGGGATGCGGTCCTCCTGACCGCTGAGCCCGTCGATCCGTGCGGACAGCATCTCAACCCCCGGCGCCAGCACCAGCCGATCGTAGGGGATCGCGCCGTGGCGTGCGGTGCTCACCGTGCGCCGCCCGAAGTCGAGACCGATCGCCTCGTCGGTCACCCGGCGCACACCCCAGTGCGAGTGCAGCCGGTCGTAGCCGAGCGTGATGTCATCCATGCGCTGCAGGCCGGCGATCACAAGGTTGGAGAGCGGGCACGAGACGAAGCTGGATTCACGCTCGATCAGGGTCACCTCAACGCTGCGCTCGCTCCACATGCGCAGGTACCTGGCCGCGGTGGCGCCGCCGAAGCCACCGCCCACCACCACCACGTGTGGACGCGCGGTGGCGGAAAACACCAGGCGAGGCAAGGCCAGCGCGGCGGCGCCTGCGGTGAAGGTGCGCAGGAAGTCGCGTCGATGCGTCGTCATTCGCTGCCTCCGTCTTCCTTCTGGCGCGAGAACCAGTCGGCGACCAGCTCGAGCTGCGCGTCGGTGTAGCCACGCACGATCTGATGCATGATCGTGGCGTCGCGCTTGCCGGTGCGAAAATCGTCGAGCGTGTGCAGCAGCTTCGCGCGCGGTTGCCCGAGCAGCGGTTCGAACACGCTGCGTCCCCCGGCGCCATGGCAGCTGGCACAGGTGGCGGCGAGATTGCGTGCGAGGTGAGGGTCCTGCACATCATCCTGGGCGCATGCCGCGCCGATCGTGCCGGTGAGCGCGAGCGCGCCGGCGAGGAAGGTTGTTCTCATTCCGGTTCCAGCCTGGTTGGACGCGCCGGGTGGTGAGGCAGCGATGTTGCGGTGCGCCAGATTGATATCGGCTGTGCGAGTATAGCGGCCCTCGGCCGTCATGCGCCGCAGCGGCAGGCGGCGCGCGAGCGCCGGGGGGCGCTGCGGCCGCAACGCAAGGAGAAGGGGATGGATCGAAAACGAAGGGAGCTGCTGCGGGCCGGTGGCGGCCTTGGTGCGCTGGGGCTGCTCGCCACGGCCGGCGTGGTCACGCCCGCGCAGGCGCAGGCAGCGGCTGCGCGCGCGGGCTTCGAGGCGCGTGATCTCGATGCCGCGCTCGCTGCCCTGGGTGCGGAGCGCGCCGAGGCGAGCGCAGACGTGAGCCTGACTGCGCCCGACATCGCCGAGGTCGCCTCCGCGGTGTCGATCGGGGTGGTCAGCCGTGTGCCGGGCACTGACCGCATCGCGATCCTGGTGGGCAAGAACCCCTTCCCGCTCGCAGCGGTGTTTGCGTTCCCCGAGGGGACGCAGCCCGAGGTGACCACCCGGGTGAAGATGGCGCAGAGCGCCGATGTGGTTGCGGTGGTGCGCGCCAATGGGCGCTTCCTTGTGGTCAGCAAGGCGGTCAGTGTCACGATCGGCGGTTGCGGCTGAAAATCGGCACAGGAAAGGAGCGTGAGGTCATGGCAAGTCCGATGAGAATCCGTGCCGACGTCCGTGATGGCGTCACCGATGTGCGCATGCAGATCCCCCACCCGATGGAGAGCGGCCAGCGCAAGGACGACAAGGGCACGCCGATCCCGGCGCACTTCATCACTGCGCTCGAGGTCCGTCACGGCGAGCGCCTGGTGTTTCGCGCCGATTTTGGTCCCTCGGTGTCGGCCAACCCTTTCCTGCGCTTCCGCTTCAAGGGGGGCGCGGCGGGAGAGCGCCTGCTGGCGCACTGGGAGGACAATCGTGGCGAGCGGCGCAGCGACGAGGTCATGATCAGCGCCGCGCCCGCCTGATGAAAGGCACGAGCGCGATGTCGCGCGCGGACTTCGTCACTGCGATGATCGCGCGCAGTTAGGCGCAGCCGTGGCCGGCGCCCGCGCTGGCCGTGACGAAAACCGCCCGCTCTCCGGCGCCGGCGGGTTTTTTTCGTCCACCGTGTCGCAGCTCACACCGGGCTCCCGATGAGGCGTGCGCGTAAGCTTCTGTAAGGAATAAGTAAGACTGATGTTTCTATAATCGTTCCACTACTGCATGGTCCGCGGGTGCCTCCGGCCTTCGGCGCAGCAGTGGCAAGCGTTTCACTTATAACGAGGAGACATGATGGAAAACAACAGTGCTTCCGGCTATTGGACAGCCACGCTGGGCCTCCTGACCAAGATCCTGATCATCTGGTTCGTGGTCTCGTTCGGAGCCGGCATCCTCTTTGCGCCCGCGCTCAACAGCATCTCGCTGGGAGGCTATCCGCTCGGCTTCTGGTTCGCTCACCAGGGGTCGATCTACATCTTCATCGCGCTGATCTTCTACTACGCGAAGAAGATGGGCGACATCGACCGTCAGTTCGACGTCCACGAGGAGTAAGAGGATTATGGATCTTCAAACCATCACCTATCTGGTGGTCGGCGCGTCCTTCGCGCTGTACATCGGCATCGCCATCTGGGCGCGTGCCGGCAGCACCAGCGAGTTCTATGCCGCGGGCGGCAGTGTGCACCCGATTACCAACGGCATGGCCACGGCGGCCGACTGGATGTCGGCGGCGTCCTTCATCTCCATGGCCGGCCTGATCGCGAACATGGGCTACGGCGGCGGCCTGTTCCTGATGGGCTGGACCGGCGGCTACGTCCTGCTGGCGATGTTGCTCGCGCCCTACCTGCGCAAGTTCGGCAAGTTCACCGTGCCGCAGTTCATCGGTGACCGCTTCTACTCGAAGACGGCGTCGACGGTGGCGGTGGTGTGCCTGCTGACCGCGTCGCTGACCTACATCATCGGCCAGATGACCGGTGTGGGTGTGGCGTTCTCGCGCTTCCTCGGCGTCTCCAGCGAAACCGGCATCTACATCGGCATGGCGATCGTGTTCATGTACGCGGTGTTCGGCGGCATGAAGGGCATCACCTACACCCAGGTCGCGCAGTACATCGTGCTGATCGCTGCCTACCTGGTGCCGGCGATCTTCATCTCGCTGCAGCTCACCGGTAACCCGCTGCCGCAGCTTGGCCTCGGTTCCGCCATTTCGGGCACCGACACCTCGCTGCTCGCCAAGCTCGACCTGGTGGTGAAGGACCTCGGCTTCGACCAATACACCACCTCGATGCCGGGCAGCATGCTCAACATGTTCATGTACACGCTGTCGCTGATGATCGGCACTGCGGGTCTGCCGCACGTCATCATGCGATTCTTCACCGTCCCGACGGTGAAGGATGCGCGTAGCTCGGCGGGTTGGGCGCTGGTCTTCATCGCCCTGCTGTACACCACGGCGCCCGCCGTTGCGGCGATGGCCAAGCTGAACCTGCACGCCACTGTCAACCAGGCCGTTGGTCTCGAGACTGCTCCCAGTGGCAACCTGGTCGTGAACCCGGAGAAGGTCACCGCAAACGCCGACCTGTACGCCACCGAGTCCAGCCTGCAGTATGAGCAGCGTCCCGACTGGATGAAGCGCTGGGAAAAGACCGGCCTGCTGAAGTTCGAGGACAAGAACGGTGACGGTCGCATCCAGTACTACAACGACAAGACCAAGAGCGCGGAAGCCAAGGCCAAGGCCGAGGCCGCAGGCTGGAAGGGCAACGAGCTGACGGTGAACGCCGACATCATGGTGATGGCGAACCCCGAGATCGCGCTGCTGCCCAACTGGGTGATCGCGCTGGTGGCTGCCGGTGGTCTGGCTGCGGCGCTGTCGACCGCCGCCGGCCTGCTGATGGCAATCTCCTCGGCCGTGTCGCACGACCTGGTCAAGGGGGTGTTCAACCCGAACATCAGCGACAAGAACGAGTTGCTCGCGGGCAAGATCTCGATGGCAGTCGCCATCGTGATCGCGGGCTACCTCGGTCTCAACCCGCCGGGCTTTGCCGCCGGCACGGTTGCGCTGGCTTTCGGTATCGCCGCCTCGTCGCTGTTCCCGGCGATCATGATGGGCATCTTCTCCAAGAAGATGAACAAGGAAGGTGCGATCGCCGGCATGCTGGCGGGCCTGTTCGTGACCCTCTTCTACGTGTTTGCGCACAAGGGCATCTTCTTCATCAAGGGCACCGACTTCGCCGACATGATCGGTGGTCCGAACAGCTTCTTCGGCATCACGCCGGAAGCCTTCGGCGCGGTCGGCGCGATGGTGAACTTCCTGGTCGCCATCGTGGTCGATAAGGTGACCAAGGAGCCGCCGGAGCACATCCAGCACATGGTCGAGGCGGTGCGCATCCCGCGCGGCTCGAAGCTGGTGGACGGCGCTCACTGATCGGTAACGTCACGGGCGGCGTGGAGCGGCAGGTTTGTTGCCGCTCCACGCAACCGGAGCCCCGCTGGCTGGATAGGCGGGGCTTTTCCTTTGTGGCACTTTCTGGCGTCTGCGGACTCAGCCGCACGCAGCGGAGCAGCACATGATCTTCAATGCAAGCATCGCCCTGAACTGGATCCTGTTCCTCGCCCTGTTCCCGATCGCCTTCTTCTGGTTCCGGCGGGCGTGGCGCATCCTGTTCCGGCGTGACTTTTCCGAGGTGGCGCTCAAGGGCGGCATGCCGCCAGCCGATCCCGCGCGTTTTGCGCCGTATACCCTGGCGATCAATCTCATCGGTGGCGTGGTGATCCTGTTCGTGATCGTCGGCGTCGTGACCGGCAGCATGGATTTCGACACGTGGACAGCCACTGCCGGGGTGACGATCTGGATGAAGTTCTTCCTCGATTTTGCGCTCGGCCGGCATGCGCACCCGATCGTCGTGCGCCGCAAGAAGCTCGAGCAGGCCGGGCCGTCGACCGAGCAGTAGAGCGCCACGCAAGCGCGTGTGCGTGGCGCTGGGCGCCTGATTGCGCCTTGCGGTTGCCTGCGGTAGGTGGACTCAGCGCCGGCCGTCCACCCGGTAGCGGCGGTCGAGGCGGTTCATCGCCACCACGTAGATCGCGATGATGCCCAGATAGATCAGCAGCGAGCCCTGCGCGAACAGGTAAAAGCCGAGCGGAAACCCCAGAAAACTCAGGGTGTTGAGTTCGGTTGCGAAGTAGCCGCCGCCGAAGGTCACGGCAAACCACACGCCAAGCAGCGTGAAGGTCAGGCGCAGGTTGCTGCGCCAGTAGGCGCGCCGACGTTCGTCCTGTTCCATGTCGTTCTGGCCGGTGGCCTCCGGCGTGCAGGGCCGGAGGCCACGACGCTCAGTGGCCTCCGTTGCCGCTGTTACCACTCGCGAACACGCGAGTGAGCTCGGCCTGCACGTCCTGCGGTGCAGGTTCGTGGCCGCCGGCCTCGAGCACGAACTCGCTCTCTCCAGCGCAGATCGCCTTCAGCCGGCTCTCGAAGCCTTCGAGCGCCGCCATTGGCACGCGCGCCGAGATCAGCGTCCACCCCGGCGCCGGGCTGTCGGTCGCGGTCAGCCGTCCGCGCCGGCCAGCGAGCTCCGCGCTCACCTCGCCGAACAGCGTGTCGGCGACCTTGACCTGCACGTCGAGCAGGGGCTCAAGCACGATCGGGCGCGCCGCCAGCACCGCCTCGATCAACGCGTGGCGACCGGCGGTGACGAAGGAGACCTCGTTCGAATCGACCGCGTGGTGCTTGCCGTCGGTGATCACGACGCGGATGTCCTGCAGGGCGAAACCGGCAAGTGCGCCCTCGGTCAGCGCCTGGCGCACACCCTTCTCGACCGCGGGCATGAAGTTGGTCGGGATGGTGCCGCCCTTGACCTCGTCGCCGAGTTCGATGCCGGCGCCGCGCGGCAGCGGCTCGACCCGCAGCGCGACCTCGCCGAACTGACCGGCGCCGCCGCTCTGCTTCTTGTGGCGGTAGCGTGCCTCGGCGACGACCGAGATCGTCTCGCGGTAGGGGATGCTCGGCGTGGCGGTGTCGAGCTGCAGGTTCCAGCGTGTGGCGAGCTCCTCGAGCACGATCTTCAGGTGCTGCTCACCGAGGCCGCGCACCACGGTGCGGCGGTTGCGAGCGTCGAAGCTGACCTCCAGGCAGGGGTCCTCCTCGGTGAGGCGGGCCAGCGCCTCGGAGAGCTTCTGCTCGTCTGCGGGCTTGCGCGTCATCAGCGCAAGGCCGAACACGGGCTGGGGATAGATGGTGGGGGCGAGATGGTAATAGTCCTCGTCGTGCGAGTCGTGCAGCACCGCATCGCGGGCGATCTCGTCCACGCGTGCCACCGCGCACAGGTCGCCAGGCACGGCGAGCGGGCTCTCCACGGTGTTCCTGCCCTGCATGCGCAGCAGGTGGGCAACCTTGAACGGCTTGCGCCCGTCACCGATGTAGAGCTGCGAGTTCGGCGTCACCTGACCCTGGTGCACCCGGAACAGGCCGAGCTTGCCGCGGTAGGGGTCGTTGGCGATCTGGAACACGTGGGCGACGACATGGCGCTCTGGATCGAGCGCGACCTCGACCGGTTCGGCGGCGCTGCCTTCGCCCTTGAGGAAGGCGGGAACGTTGGCCTCGGTGGGGTCGGGCGCGAGCTTGCCGAGGATGTCGAGCAACTCACGCACGCCCGCGCCGGTGCGCGCGGACACGAAGCACACCGGCACCAGGTGGCCCTCGCGCAGTGCCTGCTCGAAGGGGGCGTGGAGCTGCCCGGGGTCGAGCGACTCGCCCTGTTCGAGATACTTCGCCATCAGCGCTTCGTCGAGTTCGACGACCTGGTCCAGAATCGCGTCGTGGGCGGCGGATGGGCTGGAGAAGGCGGTCGCGGTGCTGTCGTCCGGGGCGAAGAAGCAGTCGATTACGCGGCTGCCGTCGGCGGCGGGCAGGTTGATCGGCAGGCATTCGCGACCGAAGGTGGCGATGACCGACTCCATCAGCGCACCGTGGTCGGCTCCGGCGGTGTCGATCTTGTTGATCACGATCAACCTGCACTTGCCTTTTGCCGCGTCCATCATGCGCCGGGTGCCGCTCTCGATGCCGGCGGCGGCGTTGATCACCACCACCGCGGTATCGGCCGCGGGCAGTGCGACCAGTGCGCGACCGGCGAGGTCGGGCAGGCCAGGGGTGTCGAGCAGGTTGATCCAGTGGCCGGCCCATTCGAGATGCACCAGGGCGGCGTGCAGCGAGTGCCCCATCGCCTTTTCCTGCGGATCGAAGTCGGCGACGGTGTCGCCGCGCTCGACGCTGCCCGGCGTGCCGATCTCGCCCGCCGCGGCGAGCAGTGCCTCGACGAGCGTGGTCTTGCCGCCGCCGGTGTGGCCGAACAGGGCCAGGTTCCGGATGTCGTGGACCGAGCTGGGTGTCATGGTGCATCTCCCGTGCGATTGAATACCCTCAAGTCTGTGCCTGTCGCGGAGCGAAGGCAATCCGCCGCGCTGCGCAGCGGGCCTGCAGGCGCCGCGCTGCCGACGTCAGCATCCGGCGCCAGACCCGGGGGCGAATGGGGCGGCAAAGTGAACGCTCGCGGCTTCCGGAAGGTTCGCGGCTTCCACCGTTCCTGCAGCACACCCGGGACGGTATCGCCCCCCCCTGTAGGAGCGGCGGAAGCCGCGAACCTTTCCCCTGCAACGCCACACCCTTCAGCGCCTGACCGCGTCGCGGACCGCACGCCTCACTTGGCTCAGGCGCTGCGCAGTCCTGCCAGCCGGGTGAGCAGGATCGCCGCGAGCGGCAGCACGAGCGCGATCACGGTGACCGTAACGAGCAGGGCGCCGAGCTCGCCGTAGTCGGCCGGCGTGGTGATCGCCCCGGTGACCGCGTCCTTCACCTCGCGTGCGATCGCGTAGAGCTGGTTGAGGTACTTGGTGCCGAGCTGGGAGGCCGACAGCGCTAGGTTGGTGAACGAGGCCATCACCGCGAAGAAGGTCGCCTTGAGGTGTGGCGGCGCGGAGTTGGCGATCCACGCCAGCATCGGCACCATCGACACCTGGCCGAGCGGGGACTCGAGCGCGGTGTTGGCGATGGCGATGAAGCGCGCGTCGACCACGCCGCCGGTGTGCGCCGCGGTCCATTCGTGCAGGCCGTGGAACATGCCGATGATCGGCAGCGACAGCGCGGTGGTGGCGACGGTGAGGAAGATCACGATCTGCGCGATCGACTTCTCGGCCATGAAGCGGCGGAACAGGAACAGGCCGGCCAATGTGAGCGCGCTGGTGATGAGGTCGAGCCGCGACAGGAAGCTCTGGTCGAAGCCGAGCTCGTCGATCATCCACCAGCTCGCGCCCGCGCCCGGGCCGGGCAGCGCGCGGAAGGCGAAGATGATGATCACCGTGCCGAGCAGGGTGCGCGCGGCCTCGGGCGAGAGCTCGCGCAGCAGGCGGCTGATCATGAAGCCGATGATCGCGAACGAGGCGGCGAAGATGATCTCCTGGCCATACTCGATGCCCGACAGCCCGACGGTGATGGTGAGCGCCACGAACACCGCGCTGCCGCCGAGGATCCACCAGTTGGGCGTGGCTATTTCTTCCGGGTCGTGGAGCAGGCGGTCGATGTCGGCGCGGCTGCGCCCAAGCGCGGCCAGCCGCTTCGCCTCGCGGCGCTTGAGGACGCCGCCGAGCAGCACGCCGCTCACCGAAAGCAGCGGGATGATCAGCGCGAGCTCGTAGATGCGCAGGTAGATGGCGACCTTTTCAGACTCGGGCAGGGCCTCCGAGCCCTGGAACATCACCACGTTGGCGAGCGACACGAGCACCGTGCCGCCGATGATCGCCACCCGGCCGAGCATCTGCATGGTGGTGTGCATCAGGCGGATGGTCTCGGCGGGGATGGGCTCGCCGCGCGCATCCAGGCGTGGCACGGCCTCGACCGTCATCGCATCGGCCACCGCGTCCTGCATCACGTAACCCACCGGCGACAGCAGCACCGACAGCACGAACCAGGCCTCGATCGGCATCAGCGCGCGCATCGCGTCCGGGCTGCCGATCAGCCCGATCATGATCAGCAGGCTGGCGGCGATCAGCGTGGCGCCCAGATAGACCAGGCTGGCCTTGTAGCGCCACAGCAGGTCGACCAGGTGCCCGATCGGCATCTTCAGCGCCCACGGGATGCCCGCCCAGAAGCCGAGCGCGGCGAGGAAGGCGGCCGACAGGCCGAGGTAGTCCTTGACGAAGAAGGTGCCGACGATGCCGGTGAGGCCCGAGACGCCCGCCGCGCAATACACCATCAGCGGCGGCAGGTAGGAGAGCCGCATCTCGCGGCCGAGTTCGAGCAGGTTGCGGTCGAACCAGCGGTACAGGGTCTTGAGCACGCGGCGGGCCTGGTCGTCGGAAATCGGTCTGGTGATTGGGAGCGGGGGTGGATGCGGCGAGCCCGCAGTGCGTTCAGCCGGCGAACAGCCGCTCCACCCAGGGCATGATCCAGGGCAGGGACACCGCGGTGATCAGTCCGTTCAGTCCCATCGCCAGCGCGGCGAAGGCGCCCGCCTGCTCGCTGACCTGGAAGGCGCGTGCGGTGCCGATGCCGTGCGAGGCGATGCCGATCGCGAAGCCATGCACCGCGTGGTCGCTGACGTTCAGGCGGCGCATCACGCCACGGCCGAACACCGCGCCGATGATGCCGGCGCTGATCACCAGCACCGCGGTGAGCGAGGGCAGGCCGCCGATGCGCTCCGCCACGCCCATCGCGATCGGCGTGGTCACGCTCTTGGGGGCGAGCGACATCAGCGATTCGCGGCTGCCGCCGAGCAAGGCGCCGATGCCCCACGCCGACAGCGCCGCGGTCAGCGAGCCGGCGACGAGCGCGATCATCAACGGGCCGGCCATCGCCTTGAGCCGCGGCCATTGCGCGTAGAGCGGGATCGCGAGCGCGACGGTGGCCGGGCCGAGCAGGAAGTGCACGAACTGCGCGCCGTCGAAATAGGCCTGATAGGGCGTGCCGGTGGCGAGCAGCAGGCTGGCAAGGATCGCCACGCTGATCAGCACCGGGTTGGCGAGCGGATGAAAGCCGACGCGCTTGTAGATCCAGAACGCCGCCTGGTAGGCGAGCAGGGTCAAGGTGAGGCCGAGCAGCGGTGAGGCTGACAGGTAGACCCAGATTTCCTCGAGCTTCGGGTTCATTTGCCGGCTTCCGTCGTCGGTGTGGCGCGCTTGCGGGTGAGCGCCTTGAGCACCAGCGCCGTCACGGCAAGCGTGAGGAAGGTGCTGAGGAACAGCGACACGAGCAGCGGCAGCCATTCGGCGGCGATGCGCTCGCCGTAGAGCACGATGCCGGTGCCCGCCGGCACGAACAGCAGCGACAGGTGCTGCAGCAGCTGGCCGGAGGTCAGGCGCACCTCCTCGCTCGGACCGCCGCGGATCAGCAGGGCGAGGAAGAGTAGCGCCATGCCGATCACCGGGCCGGGAATCGGCAGCGCCAGCGCGCGGGCGATGACTTCACCCACGAGCTGGAACACGAGGAGCAGCGTCAGGGCAGCGATCATGATCGGAGTCCCGGATGAGGTGTGGGGAAGGTGCCCGCGCGGGCAGGCCGGTCGAGCTTACAACAGCGCGTGGCCGACGGTCCGCACCGCGATGCCGACCACGGCGCCGAGCGCCGCCGGCTTCCACACCGCGGCCACGCGCCGCCCGGCCGAGATCAGCACCGCCACGCCGGCGACGTCGAAGGGGTGGATCAGGAAACCGGCGCTGGCATTGAGGGTGGCGACCGTGGTCGTGCCCGCCTTGAGCATCTCGTCCATCACGCCCATCATCGCCGTGCCGCCAGCGATGTACTTGGTGAGCGTGAGCAGGATCAGCGCCGGGTCGAGGTCGAAGGCGCGCAGCAGTGGGGCGAGCAGCGCGGTGAGCGCGTCGATGCCGCCGCTTGCGCGAAGTGCCATCACCGCCACCAGTGCCAGCACCAGCATCGGGATCGCGCCGACCGAGATCTTGAAGGCCTCGGCGCCGGCGCGGTTGATGACGTCGAGCACGCCCTTGGCGTCGTCGGCGACGCGGTGGTGCAGGGTCTCGTCCATCGTTGCTTCGGCGCTCGACAGCCCGCGGCCGAAGAGGTGGTAGGTCGCGGCCGCAGCGACCACGCCGCCGATGATGGACAGCAGCAAGGCCGGACCGAAGGCCAGGCCCATCGCCGCCATCGGGAAGGTGACGTTGGCCTGCGCCATCGCCATCACCATCGCCAGCGTGGCGGCAAGGTGGCGGTCGGAGGCGCCGCGGCCCTCCATCATGGTGAGTGTGGCCATCGGCGCGGCGAAGCTCACCAGGTTGATCTGCAGTGCGGCGAACACGCCCAGCCCGGTGAGTCCCGCTGGACGCAGCACCGGTGCGAGCCGCGCCACCACCCAGTCGAGGACGCCCCGGGCTTCGAGCAGGCGCATCAGCGACAGCATCACCACCATGATCGGCAGCAGCACGAAGAGTGAGAGCTCGACCGCCGAGCGGCCGGCCTGCAGGATGATCTGGGTCAGTTGATCCATCGAGTGCGCGAAGTCCGGATTTGCTGCATTGCGAGGCCGGATGATAACGCCTTCGGCTCGTCTGGCGCGGGTGACGATCTGCGCACCATGCGCCCATGGCCTGCCCGCCGTCACCGCTCCCGCGCTGTTTCGAGCATGCCGTATCCGTCGCGGCGCGCGCCCCTCCTGCAGCGTAACCGCCGAGGTGGTGGTGAGCGCTCAGGCGGCGCTGGGGCGGAACACGCGCACGCCGCCGATCACCCCGGCGATCAGCAGCGCGATTCCCGCGGTCTCGGACGTGCTTGGCCAGCGGCCGTACCAGATGAAGGCGTAGAGCAGCGCGGACAGCGTCTCGAACACGATCAGCTGCCCCGCCAGTGCCGCGGGCAGCAGGTGGCTGGCCTGGTTCCACAGCAGAGTGCCCAACCAGGATGCCGCCAGCCCGAGCAGCAGGCACATCGCCACGAAGAACGCCGGACGCGGCCCGAGCGGCCAAGCGAAGCTGCCGCCGCCGGGGGCGAACTGGAGGTCCCACAACGCATACCCGAGGCCTGCGACGAGCGCCACAGGAAGGGTCGCCAGTCCCTGTGCGGTCGCCCACGCGCGCGACTGTCCGGGGCCGCGCGCGCGCAGCCAGCGGCTGTTGCGGATCGGGTACCAGGTCCAGCAGCCGAGTGCGAACAGCCCGCTCACGATGCCGAGCAGGTAGTCGGTGGTGGCTGCGGCGGGCAGGGTGTCGGCACCGGCAGCGTGCACCGCGAACAGACCGCCGAGGATCAGCGCCAGCGGGGCCGACAGGCGCGCCCACGGCACGCTGTCCTCGCCGCTGCCGCGCTGGCGGTCGAGCACATTCGCGGTGATCGCGATCACCACCGGCAGGGTGCCGATGATCAGGGCCGGCACCGGCGCCCCGGCAAGCTGAATCGCGCTCGCCAGCGTGGTGTAGTAGAGCAGGTTGCCGATCACGGCGAGCTTCGCTGCTTCGATCCAGTCGCGGCGGGTGAGGCGCGCCAGCGCATCGCGGTCGAACCATGCCAGCCCCGCGGCGAGCACGCCGAAGGCCAGGTAGCGCCCGATCGCGAGCATGAACGGGGGGTAGTCCGCGAGGAGCAGCGGGGTCAGGAACACCAGGCCCCAGAGCAGGCCGGCGCCAAGGGCTGCGGCGACGCCGGCGAGCATCGCTTCAGAGTGTCTTGGCGAAGTAATACACGGTCAGCACGCCGCCGACCGCGATGATGAAGCGGCGCAGCCACACCGCCGGCAGCTTGCGCGCCACGGCCGCACCCCAGTAGCCGCCGAGCGTGGCGGTGACGAGCATCACCAGCGTGTGTGGCCAGGACACCGCATCGGCAATCACGAAGGTGCCCACCGCGACGCTGTAGATCACCGCTGAGAGCCAGTTCTTGAGTGCATTGATCTCGTGCACGTCCTTGAAGCCCTGGATGGCGAGCGCGGCAATCATCAGAATGCCCATGCCGGCACCGAAAAAACCGCCATAGATCGACACCGCGAGCTGGAAGACATAGCCGCCCGGGCCGATGTGACGCTCGTCCGCGTCCGGGGCGGGCGGTTTCCATCTGCGCACCAGCGCCGAGATCTGTGCGCTGAACGCAAACAGCACGGTGGCCAGCAGCAGCAGCCAGGGAATCAGCGTAGCGAACGCAGCGTTGGAAGTGGCGAGCAGCAGCAGGCCACCGCCGATGCCGCCGACGAAGGCCACCACCGAGAGCATCGGCAGGCTGCGCGAGAAGCGTTTGAGTTCGCGCCTGAAGGCCCACGCGCCGGCGAGGCTGCCGGGCCACAGCGACACCGAGTTGCTGGCATTGGCGACCACCGGCGGCACCCCGATCACGAGCAGGGCAGGGAAGGAGAAGAAAGTGCCGCCGCCGGCGACCGCGTTAACCGCGCCTGCGGCGAAGGCGGCGATGCCGATGAGGGCGATCTCGAAAAGGCTGAGGCCGAACATGTGCTGGGAGGTACCAGTAAAGAGGACTGGCGGTCGTCACGACTGCCGGAGCGTTACGGGCCACGAAATGCGCGGCTGCCGCGGAAGCAGGCTTCCGCGACGCTGCGTTCTAGATCGGGCATGTCTCCTCCGCCCTGAATTGGTGCGCATTCTAATCGACGGCCATACCGAAAAGTAGATGGCAACGAAGATTTTCTTATCGGATGCAGTGCGTCCTGCGCGAGGCATTGCGATGGATGCGCCACTCGCGGTTGGCGTGACGTACTCCCCTGGCCGCGAGCATTCCTCTATCCCGGCGCACTGCCGCAGCAGCAGCCGTGCCGTTGCAGGAGCGGCGCCAGCCCCGCGCCTTTTCGTCCTCGCTCCCGGCAGACCGTCAGGTGTTGCCGCAACCGGTGTGCTGCGTTAAGATGCGCGCCCTTGGCCGGTGTAGCTCAGTTGGTAGAGCAGCGCATTCGTAATGCGAAGGTCGTAGGTTCGACTCCTATCTCCGGCACCAGTAGATTCAGGCACTTGTGGCGGCTCCGCAGAGCTGCCCCAAGTGCTTTTTGCGCTCGCGTCGCGGTTGTCGGCGCGCGCGGCTGCGTCAATGCCGCGCGATTGTGCGCCTGGTCGCGACGCGGGCCGCACTCCCGCCCGCAGGGCGCATGAGTTATCGTGTGCGCTCCCCCTTGAAGATCATTTCAGCCTGCCAAGCGCTGCCCAGTATTCCGCGCGGAGGGGGTGGAACTGTCCGGGGCGTCGTTCAGGCGGGCCTCTGGCGACCTTGCATGAAGACTTCCCTGACCCTGATCGGCTCGGACTGTCCGGGCCTGATGAGTGCGGTGGCAGCCTGCGCCAGCGCACATGGCGCGAGTTGGATGGAGCGCTGGGCGGTCACTTCGCCGGCGTTGTCCGTGTCGAGGTGGTCGCGGGCGCGGTCGACGGGCTCGAGCGCGCGCTGTCCGGGCTGGACCGAGGGGCTGCAGATGGCGTTCGCACGGGCAGCCGAAGCGCCCGTTGCCGTGCCGCGTGGGGCGCGGCTGGAACGGGGCGGTCACGACCGCCCCGGTATCGTGCGCGATATTTCTGCAGTGCTCGCACGCCATGGTGTCAGCATTGATGCGCTCGAGACCGCGTGCGAGAACGCATCAATGAGCGATGAGCCGCTGTTTGGCGCGCGCCGGACTCGTCGTGGCTGGCGCCACGGATCTCGCCGGTGTGCGCAGCGACGTCGAGGCGCACGCCAACGAGTGATGGTCGATCTCACTCTCGCGGAGGTTCCCGAAACCCGCGAATAGGTGTGGTCGGGGTGTGGTGGGGCCCATGGCAGGCGCGCGGGGCCGGTGTTTCATTGACGCATACGTCAACGTAATTTATCGTGCGCGCCGCAACGACAGCGTGTGCCGTCACGGACTTCGAGGAGAAAGGCGATGCAGATCGAGAATGGCGTATTTGTGGTCACCGGTGGGGGCTCCGGCCTGGGTGCAGCGAGCGCCCGCATGCTGGTGGGGGCGGGCGGCCGGGTCGTGCTGGCCGACGTCAATGCGCAGGCGGGCGAGGCCCTGGCAGCCGAACTCGGCGCGGCGGCCTGCTTCGTGCCGACCGACGTGACCGACGCCGAGAGCGGGAAGGCGGCGATCGATGCGGCGGTGGCGCGCTTCGGCGGTGTCGACGGCCTGATCAGTTGTGCCGGGGTGGCGCCCGCCGAGAAGGTGGTTGGACGCGAGGGGCCGCATCGGCTCGAGAGTTTCGCGCGCACGGTGTCGATCAACCTAATCGGCACCTTCAACATGGTGCGCCTGGCCGCCGACGTGATGAGCAGGGCCGAGCCCAAGGCCGGCGGCGAGCGCGGCGTGATCGTTAACACGGCTTCGGTCGCGGCCTTCGACGGCCAGGTCGGCCAGGCCGGCTATGCCTCGTCCAAGGCCGGCGTGGTCGGGCTGACGCTGCCGGTGGCGCGTGAACTGGCGCGCTACGGTATCCGCGTGATGACGATCGCCCCCGGCATCATGGAAACACCCATGCTGATGGGCATGCCGCAAGAGGTGCAGGACTCGCTCGGCAAGATGGTTCCGTTCCCCTCGCGCCTCGGCAAGCCCGCCGAATTTGCCGCGCTGGTGCGCCACATCGTCGAGAACCCCTACCTCAACGGCGAGGTGATCCGCCTCGACGGCGCGATCCGCATGGCCGCCAAATAAGGCGCTGCATCGGGGGCGCGGCAAGCGGTCGCGGTCGGTGTTGCGGTGCAATAGCCGGCGCCGGTGAATTGTGCTATTAAACCGGTTCCAATTCTCCCCGCCCTGCGCGCCTGCGTGCGGGGCGGTTTTGCTTGGCGCCGATGATCCCAGCCGAACAACTCGAACCCGCGGCCGCAGCCCGTAACATTTTGGATAGCGACTGCTACCACTGTGGTCTGCCGGTGCCGCCCGAGACGCGCCACTACGTGCGCATCGACGGCCTTGATCGGCGCATGTGCTGCATCGGCTGCGAGGCGGTGGCGCATTCCATCGTCGATAACGGCCTCGTCGATTACTACCGCCACCGTGACGCGATGCCCGAGACGCGGCGTGAGGCGATGCCGGTCGAGCTGCAGGAACTCGGCCTCTTCGATCACCCCGACTTCCAGAAGAGCTTCGTGCAGCCGGTGAGCGAGCACGAGCGCGAGGCGGCGCTGATCCTCGAAGGCATCACGTGCGCCGCCTGCGTGTGGCTCAACGAGAACCACGTCGCCCGCCTGCCCGGGGTGTCGGCGATCCAGATCAACTACGCCACCCGCCGCGCCCGTGTGCGCTGGGACGAGCGCCGCATCCGGCTCTCCGCCATCCTTGCCGCGATCCAGGCGATCGGCTACCGCGCCTATCCCTACGACGCCGAGCGCTCCGAGCAACTTGCCCAGCGCGAGCGGCGCTCGATGCTGTGGCGGGTGTTCGTCGCCGGCTTCGGCATGATGCAGGTGATGATGTACGCCTTCCCCGTCTACGTGGCGGGCGAGGGCGACATGACCTGGGACATCGAGCAGTTGCTGCGCTGGGCGAGTCTGCTGCTGACCCTGCCTGTGGTGCTTTACTCGGCGGCGCCGTTCTTCCAGCGCGCCTGGCGTGATGTGCGTCTGCGCCGGCTGGGCATGGACGTGCCGGTCGCGCTCGGCGTGGGCAGCGCCTTCGCCGCCAGCCTGTGGGCGACGCTGACCGACGGTCCCGAGGTGTATTACGACTCAGTGACGATGTTCGTGTTCTTCCTGCTTGGCGGGCGCTACCTCGAGATGATCGCGCGCCAGAAGGCGGTGCGCGGGGTCGAGGAGCTCGGCAAGGCCTTGCCGTCGTTCGCCGAGCGCCTCGCGGGCTGGCCGCAACTGTCTGCCAGCGAGCGCGTGCCGACTTCGCAACTGGTGCTCGGCGACGTGTTGCGCGTGCGGCCGGGCGAGGTCGTCCCGGTTGACGGCGTAGTGCTCGAGGGCCGCAGCGAGGCCAACGAGGCGCTCCTCACCGGTGAGAGCGTGCCGGTCGTCAAGGTGGTCGGTGAGCACGTGACCGGCGGCAGCATTAACGTCTCTTCGCCGCTGCTGGTCCGCGTCGAGCAGGTGGGTGATGCGACCCGCCTGGCGGCGATCCGCCGGCTGATGGAGCGCGCGGCGACCGAGAAGCCGCATATCGCCTCGCTGTCGGACCGGGTCGCGGGCTGGTTCATCGTCACCCTGCTGGTGCTGGCGGTGGCGACCGGCGTCGCCTGGTATCTCATCGATCCGTCGCGCGCGCTGTGGGTGTTCGTGTCGGTGCTGGTGGTCGCCTGCCCCTGCGCACTGTCGCTCGCCACCCCGACCGCACTCACCGTGGCAACCGACACACTGGCGCGGATGGGTGTGCTGGTGACCCGCGGCCACGCCATCGAGACGCTGGCGCACGCCAATCATTTCGTCTTCGACAAGACCGGCACGCTGACCGTTGGCCGCATGCAACTGCAGGACGTGATGCCACTCGACGCGGTCGATGTCGAGCGCCTGCGGGTGCTCGCGGCGGCGATCGAGCAGGGCTCCGCCCATCCGGTTGCGGCGGGCCTGCGCGCCGCAGTCGGTACTGCGGCCTTGCCCGAGGTGTCCGCTCTGAGGGCCGAGACCGGGCAGGGCATGCATGGCGTCGTCGATGGCGAAGCGCTATGGATCGGCCGTCCGGACTGGGTCGCTCGCGAGGCCGGGGTGGAAATGCCCGCTGCGCTGGAGGACTTCGTCGCTGACGGCGGTACCGTGATCGGACTCGCAGGGCGTGCCGGCTGGCGCGGCCTGTTCCGGCTTGCCGATAGCCTGCGTGAGGATGCGCGGCTGATCACTCGCCGGCTGGCTGCCGATGGTGCTGCCCTGAGCGTGCTGTCGGGTGACGCGCAGCCGGTGGTGGATGGCGTTGCGGTCACGCTCGGCATCGGCGATGCACGCGGCGGCCTCGGTCCGCAGGACAAGCAGCAGGCGATCGTGGCCATGCAGGCGCATGGCAAGGCTGTGGTGGCGATGATTGGTGACGGGGTAAACGATGCCCCGGTGCTGGCGCAGGCGCACGTCTCGGTGGCGATGGGCGGTGGCACCGACCTGGCACGTAACCAGGCCGATATCGTGCTGCTCAACGAGCGATTCGTCAGCCTGGTCGATGGCATTGCACTGGCGCGGCGGACGTTGCGCATCATCCGGCAGAATCTGTGGTGGTCGTTTGCCTACAATTTCACTTCGGTGCCGCTGGCGATGGCCGGGCTGGTCACGCCCTGGATGGCCGGCATCGGCATGGCGGCGAGTTCGCTGCTCGTCGTCCTGAACGCGATGCGGCTGCAACGCGCCGCGCGCACTGCCTGAGCATCGACGGAGGCCCGGATGGAAAGTCTTTACCTGCTCATCCCGCTGTCGGTCGCGCTGGTGTTCGTGATCGGGGGACTGTTCTGGTGGTCGTTGCGTAGCGGACAGTACGATGATCTCGAGGGGCCGGCCTACCGTCTCTTGCTCGATGACCGCGACGAACTGCCTGCGCCGCCCGCTGGGGAGCAAGAGGTGACGGGAGAGGAGAGTGGCGGTTCCGCCTCAGCGGGCGGTGCGCCGGATTCGTCGCTTCGTTGACCTAGGTCAACGTCTACTCGCTGGGTCGGCGCAGAATACTGGCATCGCAATCGAACGGGCTTTTTTGCGCCGGACGGTTTGCAGTTTTGTCTCTCTGTTGGGGTTGGGGGTGCGTGAAGACGCACCCTTTTTTTTGTCCTGCTCGGGCGCTGAGCGCGCGCGTTTACGCCCATCCCGCACCCCTCCTGCGGTGCGTTCCGGAGCCTGCGAGGCCAGTCGCTGCGGGCGTTTCCGAGCGTTTTTGGACTCACTCCAAGTTTTCCTTTCCGCGACCCTTCCGGCTGCAATACAATATTGACTTGTATCAAATTGCGTATGCGGTCGTGGCGTATTCTCGCTCGGGATGTTCGCCGTACGGGTTGATGCGGTGCGACGCAAGCAGGGGTTTTCAAAACAAAGAGGTGATCCAGATGCAATCGCAAACGACTTATAACTATAAAGTCGTGCGTCAGTTCTCCATCATGACGGTGGTGTGGGGCATCGTGGGCATGCTGGTCGGCGTGATTGCCGCAGCACAGCTCGTGTGGCCCCAACTGAACGTGCACGAATTCCTGCATTTTGGCAGGCTCCGTCCGCTGCACACCAACGCGGTGATCTTCGCCTTCGGGGGTTGCGCGCTGTTCGCGACGTCGTACTACGTCGTCCAGCGGACCTGTCACACTCGCCTGTTTGCGCCCGGCCTCGCCGCCTTCACTTTCTGGGGATGGCAACTGGTCATCGTGCTCGCGGCGATCACCCTGCCGCTCGGCTACACCTCGTCGAAGGAATACGCCGAGCTCGAGTGGCCGATCGACATCCTGATCGCGATCGTCTGGGTCTCGTACGCCGTCGTGTTCTTCGGCACCATCGCCAAGCGAAAGGTTTCGCACATCTACGTCGCGAACTGGTTCTTCGGCGGCTTCATCCTCACCGTCGCGCTGCTGCACATTGTGAACAGCGCCGCGATCCCGGTCTCGCTCACCAGCATGAAGTCGTACTCGGCCTACGCCGGTGTGCAGGATGCGATGATCCAGTGGTGGTACGGTCACAACGCGGTCGGCTTCTTCCTGACTGCGGGCTTCCTCGGCATGATGTACTACTTCGTGCCCAAGCAGGCCGGCCGTCCGGTCTACTCCTACCGCCTGTCGGTGGTGCACTTCTGGGCGCTGATCTTCACCTACATGTGGGCCGGTCCGCACCACCTGCACTACACCGCGCTTCCCGACTGGACCCAGTCCGTCGGCATGGTGTTCTCGCTGATCCTGCTGGCGCCGTCCTGGGGTGGCATGATCAACGGCGTGCTGACCCTGTCGGGCGCCTGGCACAAGCTGCGCACCGACCCGATCCTGAAGTTCCTCATCACCTCGCTGTCGTTCTACGGCATGTCGACTTTCGAAGGTCCGATGATGTCGATCAAGACGGTCAACGCCTTGTCGCACTACACCGACTGGACAGTCGGCCACGTGCACTCCGGCGCGCTCGGCTGGGTGGCGATGATCTCGATCGGCTCGGTGTACTTCCTGCTGCCGCGCCTGTACGGCAAGAGCGAGATGTTCAGCGTCAAGCTGATCAACGCACACTTCTGGATCGCCACCATCGGCATCGTGCTCTACATCGCGTCGATGTGGATCTCCGGTGTGATGCAGGGGCTGATGTGGCGCGCCACCAACCCGGACGGCACGCTCACGTATTCCTTCGTCGAGAGCGTCAAGGCCAGCTATCCGTTCTGGACCATCCGCTTCATCGGCGGCGTGCTGTTCCTGACCGGCATGTTCATCATGTTCTACAACATGGTGAAGACCATCGCCGGCCAGAAGGCCTACGACGCCCCGGTGCTCGCGCCCGCGGCTGCCCACGCCTGATTGGAGAGAAACAACATGGCTCAATCCAAACACGAAAAGATCGAAAGCAACGTATTCCTGCTGATCGTGCTTACGCTGCTGACCGTCAGCGTGGGCGGTCTGGTGGAAATCGTGCCCCTGTTCTTCCAGCACTCAACCACCACGGCGACGTTCAATGGCAAGGCGCTCGACGTCAAGCCGTACGATCCGGTCCGCCTGGTCGGACGCGACATCTACGTTCGCGAAGGCTGCTACAACTGTCACTCGCAGATGATCCGTCCGTTCCGCGCCGAGACCGAGCGCTATGGCCATTACTCGGTCGCGGGCGAATACATTTACGATCATCCGTTCCAGTGGGGTTCGAAGCGCACCGGTCCTGACTTGGCTCGTGTCGGCGGCCGGTATACCGACGAGTGGCATCGTGTGCACCTGATCAACCCGCGTGACGTCGTCCCCGAGTCGAACATGCCGGCCTTCCCCTGGCTCGATCGTGCGGTCAAGGGCGATGACATTCAGGACAAGATGCGCGCACTGAACAAGGTCGGGCTGCACAAGTACAGCGATGAAGACATCGCCGCTGCCCCGGCCGCGCTCGAAGGCAAGACCGAACTCGACGCCGTCGTGGCTTACCTGCAGGGTCTGGGTACTGCTATTTCGAACTTCAGGTAAGGAGGCGCGCGCCTTGGATATCAACGATTTCCGCAGCCTGATCACCGTGCTTGGGCTGCTGTGTTTCCTGGGCATCTGTGCCTGGGCTTACAGCAAGCACGCGAAGGCCGGTTTCGACGAGGCAGCGCGTCTGGCCCTGAGTGACGATGACCTGCCAGGCCCGCACGGCCGGCAAGACCAAGAGGGAAAAACAAATGGCTGACTTTATCAGCGGTTTCTGGAACATGTATGTGATGGTCCTGGTGGCCCTCTCCATCCTGTTCTGTGTGTTCGTGCTGGTGTCGAACATGACCAAGCGCGAGAAGGGGCCAATCGAGTTGCACGGGCACGTGTGGGACGAGACGCTCGCCGAATACAACAACCCGCTGCCGCGCTGGTGGATGTACCTGTTCTGGATCACCATAGCGTTCGCAGTGGTGTATCTGGCGATTTACCCGGGCTTCGGCAACAGCAACCAGAGCCGCGGCCAGTGGGCGCAGTACAACGCGGAAATGCAGGCTGCGCAGGATCGCTTCGGCCCGGTCTTCGCCAAGTACCGTGCAATGGACCCGATGGTCGTCGCCGCCGATCCCGAGGCGGTCGCGATGGGTAACCGCATGTTCCTTACCTACTGTGCGCAATGCCACGGCTCCGCCGCGCAGGGTGCCAAGAGCTTCCCGAACCTCACCGACAGCGAATGGCTGTGGGGCGGGGCTGCGGAGAACATCACGGAGACCATCACCAACGGCCGCAACGGGGTGATGCCGCCGTTCGGCCCGGCGCTTGGTGCCGACGGGGTCAAGGACGTGGCCAACTACGTGCGCTCGCTGAACGGTCTGGCGCATGACTCGGTGCGTGCGCAGCGCGGCAAGGAGGGTTTCGAGGCCAACTGCGTCGCCTGCCACGGCGCTGACGCGAAGGGCAACCCGATGCTCGGTGCCCCGAACCTGACGGACAACCGCTGGCTTTACGGGTCGTCGGAGGCGGTGATCGTCGAGACCGTCACCCACGGTCGCAACAACAAGATGCCGGCCTTCGGCGATTTCCTCGGCGAAGACAAGGTCCATCTGCTCACGGCCTACGTGCTGAGCCTGAGCAAGAAGTAAGCGGTAAGCGCAACAAACGAAGCATGTTTCGCATCCCCGGGAGGAAGGGGCCCTCCCGGGGTTCTCGATAACAACAAGAACAAGAATTCATTGGTGACAAGGCCATGAACAGCGCATCCCCCGAGCCGCAGAAGGCGGCACATGCAAAAAATGCCGAGCCCGCCCAGGACGCGCTCTACGCATCACGCAAGAAGCTCTACGTCCGTGCGGTCACCGGATTGTTCGCGAAGTGGCGCTGGGCGCTGGTGTGGATCACCCAGATCCTCTACTACGGTCTGCCGTGGCTGAGCTGGAACGATCGCCAGGCGGTCCTTTTCCATCTCACCGAACGCAAGTTCTACATCTTCGGCTGGGTTTTCTGGCCGCAGGACGTGTTCTATCTCGCGATCCTGCTGATCATCTCGGCCTACGCGCTGTTCTTCTTCACCGCGATCGCCGGCCGCCTGTGGTGCGGCTATGCGTGTCCGCAGACGGTCTACACCGAGATCTTCATGTGGATCGAGGAGAAGATCGAGGGCGATCACATCGGTCGGCAAAAGTTGGACCGTGCGCCGATGAGTGCCAGGAAGGCACTGCGCCGCGGGGGCAAGTTCCTAGCCTGGGGCTTGGTTGCGCTGTGGACCGGCTTCACCTTCGTTGCCTACTTCTCGCCACTCGAAGAACTGCTTGCGTCCTTCAACGGACTGACCTTCGGCCCGTGGGAGACGTTCTGGATCCTCTTCTACGCTGGCTTCACCTATCTGTTCGCTGGCGTGCTGCGGGAACAGGTGTGCAAGTACATGTGCCCGTACGCGCGCTTCCAGGCGGTGATGTTCGACCCCGACACGCTGGTCATCACCTACGACGAGGCGCGCGGCGAACCACGCGGCACGCGCAAGAAAGGCGTCGATCCGCGCACGGTGAGCAAGGGCGACTGCATCGATTGCGGTATTTGTGTTCAGGTTTGTCCGACCGGGATTGATATCCGTGATGGCCTGCAGTACGAGTGCATCGGCTGTGCCGCCTGCATCGACGCCTGTGATCAGGTCATGGACAAGATGAGCTATCCGCGCGGCCTCATCCGCTACTCGACCGAGAACGCGATCAAGCGCAACTGGGGTTCCAAGGAGATCGTCGCGCACGTCTTTCGCCCGCGAACGCTGATTTACGGTGTCGTGCTCGCACTGGTCAGCATTGCCTTCGTGTGGGGGCTCGCGTCGCGCGACCCGCTGCGCGTCGATGTCCTGCGCGACCGCTCAACGCTTGGCCAGGAGATCGAGGGCGGATTGATCGAGAACGTCTACCAGTTGCAGATCATGAACATGACCGAAACGCCACGTTCGTTCCGTCTCGAGGTATCGGGACTCCCCGGTCTGCGCCTGCAGGGGGCGCAACGTGTCGAAGTCGCCCCGGCCGCCACGCAATCGGTCACGGTCAAAGTGCACGTTCCCTATGACGAGGGCAAACCGGGTGCCAACACCATCTTCTTCGATGTCGCGGCAGAGGACGATCCAGCCCTGGCGCTCAAGGAAGAAACCACTTTCCTGATCCCACGCTGACATGCGCCACAAGAAAACCGAACAGCCGATGGAGCCCTGGTATCGCCAGGGCTGGCCTTGGTTCCTTATCGCGTGGCCGGCGACTGCGGTGGTTGCCGGTATCGCTACCTTGATCATTGCCGCAAAAACCTTCGATGGCATGGTCGTCGACGACTACTACAAGGAAGGCCAGGCGATCGTGCAGACGCTGGGACGCGTCGAGCAGGCGCGCAGACTCGGTCTGCGTGCCGCGCTGCGCGTACGCAGCGACTCGATCCACGTCGAACTCTCTGCGACCGAGCCTGGCAGTCTGCCGCCGAGAATCCGCGTGACGGTTGCGCATCCCACCCGCGGCGGGCTCGACCAGCACGTGGTTGTGGCGGGCAGTGCCGGTGTTTATGAGATCGCGCTCAACCCGCTGGGTACCGGACGCTGGTTGTTCGTCCTGGAGGACGAGGCGCGGAGCTGGCGAATGGACGGCGCCGCCTACCTCCCTGCAGAGGCGGAGATTCGCATTGACCCAAGCGTCTGATTGGAGCACGAGCGCGATGCACTTGGGTCGAGCGAATTCCGACTTATTCTGCACTGCCACACGTGAAACGGCCCGCACAAGCGGGCCGTTTCACGTGTGGCAGTGCGTCTCGCAGGCGCCTGGTCTGGGGTGATCGCTCAGCGATAGACCAGCACCGGCGTCTTGCTGTGGGTGAGCACCTTTTGCGTCTCCGAGCCGAGCAACAGGCCAGCGATGCCCCGGCGCCCGTGGGAGGCCATGAAGATCAGATCGCAGCCATGGCGGTCGGATGCGTCGATGATCGCCTCGTAGGGAACCTCGTTGACCGCAGTGTCGCTGTCGGCCGCGACGCCGGACGCCTCGGCCGCGCCGCGTGCCTTGGAGAGAATCGCCTCTGCTTCGGAGGCCGCTGACTTGGCGAACTGTTCCGGTGTGGTCGGGTCGATCAGCGCCCCTTCGCCATAGATCGGCATTGGAAAGTCGGGCTGCGAGTAGAAGAAGGTGATGCGGGCGCCGGTTTCCCTGGCGAAGGAAACGGCGCGGGCGACCGTGCTGTCGGAAAGCTCCGAGCCGTCGGTCGGAACGAGGATGTGCTTGAACATGACGTACGCTCCCTGTGGTGAGTCACGCTTCGATTATAGCGAGCAGACCCGCTCCGCCACGATTGATCGTGATCAAGCCGTGGCTTGATCCGGGCAGGCACAGTACGAATCCAGGAGGAATCCCATGATACTGACTTTTCTGGGTGCCGCAGGCGAGGTGACGGGCTCGTGCATGCGTGTCGAGCACGATCACGGCGCCTTCATCGTCGACTGCGGTCTGTTCCAGGGGGGGCGGGAAGCCGACCGCAAGAACCGTGCAGCCCTCGACTTCGATGTGCACGGCATCGACTTCGTGTTGCTCACCCATGCCCATCTGGATCATTCCGGGCTGCTACCGCGGCTGGTCGCGCTCGGTTACCGCGGTCCGGTGTTCGCTACCGCGGCGACGGTAGATCTGCTCGGTGTGATGCTGATGGATTCGGCCCACATCCAGGAAAAGGAGGCCGAATGGGTGCTGCGCAATACACGCTCGCGCAAGGCGCGGCGCAGGAACGAGCTCGCACCGCTCTACACCGTGGAGCAGGCGCGGACCAGCCTCGGCCGACTGATTGCAGCGGAATTCGACACGTGGATCGAGCCCGGCACCGGTGTGCGCTGCCGTTTTCGCAACGCTGGCCATATTCTCGGCTCGGCGATCATCGAGATCGATGTCGGCGTGCACGCAAGCATCCGCCGGCTGGTGATCTCGGGCGATCTTGGCCAGCCAATGCGCCCGGTGTTGCAGGATCCGGTACAGATTTCGCGTGCCGACTACCTTTGTGTCGAGTCCACCTACGGCAACCGCGCTCACCGCTCCTTCGCCGCCACCTGCGATGAACTGGCGGAGGCACTGCGGCGAACGCTGAAGGTGGACGGCGGCAACGTGATCATCCCGGCGTTCGCCGTGGGGCGTACGCAGGAGCTCCTGTTTGTGCTTGCCGAGCTGGTGCGGGCGGGCAGGATTGATCGCCTGGACGTCGTCGTGGATTCACCGATGGCTTCGGCCGTCACCGCGCTCACCGTTCGCCATACCGACCTGTGGGACGACGAGACGCTTGAACTCTACGCGTGGACGCAGGCGAACACCGATCGCTTTCGGCTGCGTTTCGTGCAGGACGTCGAGGAATCGATGGCGCTCAACCAAGTGCGCGGCGGCCTGGTGGTGATCTCGGCCAGCGGCATGTGCGACGCCGGTCGCATCAAGCACCACCTGCGCCACAACCTCGGCCGTAGCGAGTGCGCGGTGGTGATTGCCGGCTTCCAGGCCGCGGGCACCTTCGGTCGGCGACTGGTCGACGGCGCTCGTCAGGTCACCTTGTTCGGTGAGCGAGTCACGGTGAGGGCGCGCATCCACACCATCGGCGGGCTGTCGGCCCATGCAGACCAGCCAGCGTTGCTGCACTGGCTGGGCGGTTTTGGCGAGGCGCCGCAGCGCACCTTCGTGGTCCATGGCGAGCCAGTGGCTTCGGCTGCGCTGATAGGGGCGATCGGGCGCGAACTCGGTTGGCCCGCGGTGGAGGCCGCGCAGCTCGCTACACCGGTCGTGCTCAAATGAGGCCTGGCCTGGCGCTCGCGTCGAGGTGGGCGGCGCCCGGGGGCTCAGGCGTTGTAGCGCGACAGCCGCAGTGGATCGTGCAGCGTCACGCGTTTGCCTTGCACCGTGATCAGGCCCGCATCGGAGAGGTCGTGGAAGATCCGCGACAGGGTTTCGGGAGTGAGGTTGAGTCGCGAGGCAATGACCTGCTTGCTGGTGGGCAGCGCGATCTCGCACGGCGCATCGCTATCGGCCACCTGCAGCAGGTAGCCGATCACGCGCTGGGTACTGGAGCGCAGCGAGTAGGTTTCGACGTCCTGGATCAGACCGTGCAGGCGGACCGCCATGCCGGCCAGCAGCTTGCGGGCGAATGCCGAGTCCTGGTCGATCAGTTCGCTGACCACTGCCTGGCCGACGTGCACGAGCACGGTCTCGCTGAGCGCTTCGGCGAATACAGGGTAGGGGTGATTCATGAACATCACCGCTTCGCCGAAGCTCTGCATCGGCCCGATGATCTCGACTACCTTCTCGGTGCCCTGCGAGGACGAAAAGGCGAGCTTGACCTGGCCCGAGACCACGAAGTAAAAGCCGTGCGGCTGATCTCCACGCTGGAACAGCACCTCGCCGCGCGCCACCTGGCGGTCGCGGGTGTAGCGCGCGACCCGTTGCGCATCGGTGTCCGACAATTCGCAGAACAGCGGGATGCGGCGCAGCAGGGCAGGGATGTCGAGCGGCGACGTCTGGGGCATCTGAAACTCTCCGTCAGGGGGGCACAATTCTAATTCAGCCTGCCAACGGCCGGCGCCGTGGCTGCGCAGTCGAAAGGGAACTGGGGATGTACTATCTTGTAAAGAACCTGCATGTGACCTGCGTGGTGCTCAGCGCCACCGGCTTCCTGCTGCGCGGCAGCTGGATGATCACCGGCAACCCTTTGCTCCGGCACCGCCTCACCCGCGTGCTGCCGCACATCATCGACAGCACGCTGCTGCTGTCGGCGATTACCCTCGCAGTGATGATCGAGCAGTATCCGTTCAGCGCCGGCTGGGTCACCGCCAAGGTGGTCGGATTACTCGCCTACATCCTGCTCGGCACGCTGGCGCTCAAGCGGGGCCGGACCAGGCAAGTGCGTCTGGTCGCCCTCGCGGCGGCGATCCTGGTGTACGCGTGGATCGTGTCCGTCGCGCTGACAAAAGACATCGCGGGCTATCTCGCCTGAGTCACGCGCACGGCAGCGCCGGTGTGCTCAGCGTGTGCCGTGCTGATGCTGGATCAGGCGCTTCAAGCCGGCAGGATCGAGCAACTGGACGTGTTTCTGTTGCACCGAAATGAGACCGTCTTCCTGGAAGCGCGAGAATGCGCGCGAGACGGTCTCGAGCTTTAGCCCCAGATAAGAGCCGATCTCCTCACGTGTCATGCGCAGGTTGAACTCGCTCGCCGAGAACCCGCGTGCGGTGAAGCGCTGCGACATGTTGAGCAGGAAGGCTGCCAGGCGTTCCTCGGCGCGCATCGAGCCGAGCAGCATCATCACCCCATGGTCGCGCACGATCTCGCGGCTCATCACCTTGTGGAACTGCAGTTGCAGCCCCTCGACCTCGTGCGACATCTGCTCGAGCTTGTCGTAGGCGATCACGCAGACCTCGCTGTCCTCGAGGGCGACCGCGTTGCAGGTGTGCGCTTCGGTGCTGATGCCGTCCAGCCCGAGGATCTCGCCGGTCATCTGGAAGCCGGTCACCTGCTCGCGACCGTCTTCGAGCAGCACGTCGGTCTTGAACGAGCCCGCACGGATCGCATAGATTGCCTCGAAGGTGTCGCCCGCACGGTAGAGATTGTTTTGACGCTTGACCTTGCGTCGAGACCCCACGAGTTCGTCAAGCCGGCTCAATTCGGAGTTCGACATCCCGAAGGGCAGGCACAACTCGACGAGGTTGCACTGCGAACAGGCCGACTTGAGCCCATCCACGGTAATTGGCACGCTTGCCCTCATCTGCACGATAATCCCGCTTCCCCGACAAAAGACGCCAGCGTGGGCATGGTGGGCTTGCTAATCAGACCCGTTGACCCACGTCAACCAAAAATTTGCGGGCTTCTGCCATTGTTTGGCAGACATCCCGCCAGCAAGATCATGAAAAGCCAGACTGACCTCATCTTTGACCCGCAACTGATCCGCAAATTCGACATCAACGGGCCGCGTTACACTTCGTACCCGACGGCGGACCGCTTTGTCGAGGCCTTCAATGCAGAAGCCCTCCGTACTTGGCTTGCCAAGCGGGCAGTGGGCGGAGTGAGCAAACCACTCTCATTATACTTCCACATCCCGTTCTGCAACACGATCTGCTATTACTGCGCCTGCAACAAGATCATTACCAAGGATCATGGGCGTTCGGCCAAGTACCTGAAATATCTGGCAAAAGAAATTGAGATGCAGGCCGCCTGCCTGGGGGGCAGCCGCCAGGTCACCCAACTCCACCTCGGCGGCGGCACGCCGACCTTCCTGTCGCACGACGAAATGCGCGAGCTGATGGCGGCGGTCCGCGAGCACTTCACGCTGGTACCCAATGGCGAGTACTCGATCGAGGTCGACCCGCGCAAGGTCGATTTCGAGACCGTCCAGTTGCTCGCCGAGCTCGGCTTCAACCGCATGAGCGTCGGCGTACAGGACTTCGCCGAGGACGTGCAGCAGGCGGTGAACCGCGTGCAGAGCTACGACGAGACCAAGCTCGTGATCGACGCCGCGCGCGCCACCGGCTTCAAGTCGGTGAGCATGGACCTGATCTACGGTTTGCCCAAGCAAAACGTGATCAGCTTCAACCGCACGCTCGAGCAGGTGCTGGCGATCTCGCCTGACCGCATCTCGCTTTACAGCTACGCTCACCTGCCAGGGCTGTTCAAGCCGCAGCGCCGCATCAGCAGCGGTGACATGCCTACCGCGGACACCAAGCTGCAGCTGCTGCAACTCGGCATCCGCCGCCTCACCGAGGCGGGCTACGTGTACATCGGCATGGATCACTTCGCCAAGCCCGACGACGAGCTCACCATCGCCCAGCGCCAGGGCCGCCTGCACCGCAACTTCCAGGGCTATTCGACCCACGCCGAGTGCGATCTGCTCGCCTTCGGTGTATCGGCGATCGGCAAGATCGGCCCGGTGTATGCGCAGAACGTGAAGACGCTCGACGAGTACTACGATGCGCTCGATCGCGACGAGCTGCCGGTGCTGCGCGGCATCGAGCTCACCGCCGACGATCTGCTGCGGCGGGCGATCATCCAGGCGCTGATGTGCCACTTCGAGCTGTCGATGCAGTCGATCGAGATCGCCTACCTGATCGATTTCCGCGAATACTTCGCCGAGGAGCTCGGCGAGCTCCGGGAAATGGAAAAGGCCGGGCTGGTCAAGATCGATGGCGACTGGATCAGCGTTCAGCCCGGCGGGCGGCTGCTGGTGCGCGGCATCGCGATGGTGTTCGACCGTTACCTGCGCGCCGACCGCGAACGCGCACGCTACTCGCGGGTCATCTGAAGGCCTGGCGCACGGTTTGCGCACTGCAGCGTAGAATGAGGGCCTCGCATCGTTCGCTGGGCTCTCGTTCTAAATGCCCGATACCGGTTACTTCGCCGTCTTCCTGATCGGCCTGCTCGGCGGCACGCACTGCGTGTCGATGTGCGGCGGCATTGTCGGCGCGCTCACCATGCAGGTGCAGACGCCCGGCAGCCGGCCGCAGTGGCCGCTGCATCTGGCCTACAACCTCGGCCGCATCACCACCTACACGCTGCTTGGCGGCGCGGTCGGGCTGCTCGGCTCGGTCGGCCTGCTCTACGAGGGCATGCTGCCCGTGCAGATGTCCTTGTATGTGCTCGCCAACCTGATGCTGGTCGCGCTCGGCCTCTACCTGACCGGCTTCACCCGCCTGCTCGCGCCGATCGAGCGTGCAGGACACGTCATCTGGCGGCTCATCCAGCCGGCGACGCGGCGCTTCCTGCCCGCGCGCTCGGTGAAGCAGGCGCTGCCGCTCGGGCTGCTTTGGGGCTTCATCCCCTGCGGACTCACCTACTCCATCCTTGCCACCGCACTCGTCACCGGCTCGGGTCCGCGCGGCGCGGGGCTGATGCTGGCCTTCGGGCTGGGCACACTGCCCAACCTGCTGCTGGCCGGCATGCTGTTCAAGCGCTTCCGCGACCTCGCCCGCAACCGCAAGGTGCGTCTGGTCTCGGGCCTGCTGGTGCTCGGTTTCGGTGTGTTCGGCCTGTATCACGCGCCCTCGCTCGGCGGCGACCTCTGGCGCGGCGTGCTGTGTGTGACCTGAGGGCGCGGGTCGGCGCCCGTTTCATCGATGAGGAGCGACGCATGAACGAAGTGACGATCAAGGTCGAAGGCATGAGCTGCGGCGGCTGCGTGAAGAACGTGACCGGCGTGCTGCAGGCGCTGGCCGGCGTTGAAGACGTGCAGGTCTCGCTGGAGAAGGCCGTGGCGACGGTGCGCCACGATCCGGCCAAGGTCTCGGTCGAGGCCTTGCGTGCCGCGGTCGAGGACGCCGGTTTCGATTCACCGGCCTGATCCGCCTGATCGACCGGGGACGCTGCCGCAGTGCAAGACGTTGTGGTTTCCCCCTATAATCCGCGCACGATTTTTCCACGGGAGGGATGTATGGGATTCGAACAGGTCAGCGCCGGCAAGGACGTGCCGAACGACATCAACGTCATCATCGAGATCTCCGCGCAGGGTGATCCGATCAAGTTCGAGGTGGACAAGGACAGCGGCGCCGTGTTCGTCGACCGCTTCATGGGTACCTCGATGCGCTACCCGCTGAACTACGGCTACGTGCCGCACACCGTCGCTGGCGACGGTGATCCGGTGGACGTGCTGGTCGTCACTCCCTTCCCGCTGCAGCCGGGCGTGGTGATCCGCTGCCGTCCGGTCGGTGTGCTCAAGATGGAGGACGACGGCGGCGTGGACGCCAAGGTTGTCGCAGTACCGGTGTCCAAGCTGACCCCGCTGTACGACAAGGTGCAGACCACCGACGATCTGCCCGAGCTGCTGATGAAGCAGACGGTGCACTTCTTCGAGCACTACAAGGACCTCGAGCCCGGCAAGTGGGTCAAGGTCCTGGGCTGGGGCACGGTCGAGGACGCCAAGGCCGAGATCGTGAACGGCCTGGCCGCAGCGAAGAAGTAAACCCGGGAGCGCCGCTTTCCGGATGATTCGGGGCCCACGCTTGCGTGGGCCCCGGTCGTTTACGGCGATGGCGGGACGGTGCTGACGGCGTTGGCAGCGCCTTGTCTGACATGGTGGCAGCGGTGGCACCTGTCGTGGATTCGGGGGCGGGGGTTCGCGGCTTCCGCCGCTCCTACATGAAGCGCCAGCCTGCGGGGACAGGGGCGCGTCACCGACCGGGTGCGATGGCCCATGCAGGAGCGCCGGAAGGCGCGATCGGCCGCAGGCCAATCGGAAAGGCCGAGACGGGCGCCACGCCCCTGGCATCGCGCTTGCTTGTGTCATCATGACGCCGCGTCCTCGCTGGATGCGCACGAACGACAGGAAGGAGAACCCATGCTCGCGCTGCTGATGAAGATCAACCAGAACCTGATCTTCGCCATTCCGGTGGCGATGGTGCTCGGCTTCGGCTTTGGGCTGGTGGCGCCGGTCGGTGGGCTGAAATCGCTGATCGTGCCGCTCACCTTCCTGATGGTCTACCCGATGATGGTCAACCTGAAGCTCTCCAGGGTCCTCGAAGGCGGCGACCTCAAGGCGCAGGCGCTCGCGCAGGCGATCAACTTCGCGCTCGTTCCCTTCGTCGCCTATGGCCTCGGCAAGACCTTCTTTCCCGAACAGCCTGCTTACGCGCTCGGGCTGCTGCTCGCCGCGCTGCTGCCCACCAGCGGCATGACGATCTCGTGGACCGGCTTCGCCAAGGGCAACGTGGGTGCGGCGGTGAAGATGACCGTGCTCGGCCTCATCCTCGGTTCGCTCGCCACCCCCTTGTACGTGCGCTGGCTGATGGGCGCCGAGGTGCCGGTCGACATGGGCGCGATCTTCATGCAGATCGTGGTGATCGTGTTCCTGCCCATGGTAGCGGGGCATTTCACCCAGAAATGGCTGGTGGCTCGCCATGGTCAGGCGGAATACCAGAAGGTGTGGGGCCCGCGCTTTCCTCCGTTCTCCACCCTCGGCGTGCTCGGCATCGTCTTCGTGGCGCTCGCGCTCAAGGCGAAGGATCTCGTCGCGCAGCCCGGCGAGCTGGCCGTGGTGCTGGTGCCGCTCATCTGCCTGTACGCGATCAACTATCTGGTGAGCACCCTGGTGGCGCGCACCTTGCTGCCGCGCGGTGATGCGATCGCGTTGGTGTATGGCACGGTGATGCGCAACCTGTCGATCGCGCTCGCGCTGGCGATGAACGTGTTCGGCGCGGCGAGTTCGGGTGCGGCGCTGGTGATTGCGCTCGCCTACATCCTGCAGGTGCAGTCGGCGGCGTGGTACGTCCGCCTCACCGAGCGCATCTTCGGCCCCGTTCCGCCGGCGCGGCCGGGGGCCTGAGCTTCGTCGCCCGCAGGCGCTCGCGGACGGGCGCTGCGCGGATCGATGCGGTCAGGCCGGGGTCCGGCCCGGGCGCCGTTCAGGTTCCGTGGGGTGGCAGGCCTTCGAGCTGGCGGCGAAACAGGTCGGCGAGCTTTCTTGCGGCGCTGCCCAGCGGCACGCCGCGCAGGGTCAGCAGGCCGAGCGGCATCGTGGGCGGCAGGGGCTGCAGCGGCAATGGGCGCAGACCGACGCCGACCTGCGGATCGGTCACCAGTACCCGCGGCCCGTAGCCGATCAGGTCGTTGCGGCGCACCAGGTCGAGGATCAGGTAGGGCGAGGAGCAGTGCAGGATGCGACTGGGCGCCCTGAAGCCCTGCGAGCGCAGCCAATCGACCAGGTTCATGCTCTGGCTGCCGGCGGAGAGGTTGAGCACCCACTCGGCGTCCGCGACCCGGTTCCAGTCCTGCTCGTCTGCCAGCGGATGGGTGGTTCGCACCATCGGCACAGCATCGATGTCGGCCAGGGGCTCGAACTCGATCTCGTAGGGTAGATCCTGCGGCGAGGCGAGCGCGATCGCGAAATCGATCTTGCCCTCGATCAGCCCGGGCAGCGCCTGCACCAGCAGGCCTTCGTGGAAGGTCAGCTCGGCCTCGGGCTGCGCCTTGCGAAACGCCCTCAGCACGGCCGGCAGCACGGTCGCGGTCAGCAGCGGGGTGATCGCCGCCTTCACGTGCGCGCCCGCACCGCCGCGCATCTGGCGGATCTCCGCGCGCGCCTTGTCGATCGTCGCCAGCACCAGGCGCGCGCGAATCAGCAGCGCGTTGCCCTCCGGCGTGAAGCCGATGCCCTTGTAGCTGCGTTGCAGCAACTCCGCGCCGACGTCCTCCTCAAGCTCGCGCAGCGCCTTGGTCAAGGCGCTCTGGCTCAGGTTCATTGCACGGGCGGCGGCCCGGATCGAGCCGCTGTCGGCGACCTGCACGAGGGCCTTTAGCTGGTGGTCCTTCATGGTTCTGGTGACCTCTTCAGGTTGTCATCCACGAAAAAATATCGCCTTACGGTGTTCGCATCAAGTTCCTATTATCCGTACATGAACTAATTCTATTGGTGAGCCAGATGACGACCCGAGATGCAGTCGCGACCGAGATCGATGCCGAGCAGATGAAGGTGTGGCGCCATGCCATCCACCGCAACCCGGAGCTGGGCTTCGAGGAGCACGCCACCAGCGCGCTCGTCGCCGAGCAGCTTCGCGCCTGGGGTTACGAGGTGCACACCGGCATCGCCGTCACCGGCGTCGTCGGCGTGCTGCGCTGGGGCATGGGCGAAGGCCGGTGCATCGGCCTGCGCGCCGACATGGACGCCATCCCGGTGCAGGAGATGACCGGGCTGCCGTGGGCGAGCGTCAACCCCGGCAAGATGCACGGCTGCGGTCACGACGGCCACACCGCCATGCTGCTCGGCGCGGCGCGGGCGCTCGCCACGCGTGCAAGCAACGGGGAGCTGTCGGGCAACGGCACCCTGGTGCTGATCTTCCAGCCCGCCGAAGAGCTCGGCGGCGGTGGCGGCGCGCGGCGCATGCTCGAAGAAGGGCTCTTCGAGCGCTTCCCCTGCGATGCGATCTTCGGCATGCACAATTTCCCCGGCATCCCGGTCGGCCAGGTCCATGTGCGTCCGGGCGCCTTCATGGCGTCCTCCGACAAGGTGCTGATCCGCTTCGTCGGCCGCGGCGGGCATGGCGGCATGCCGCACATGGCGGTGGACCCCACCCTGCCGGCGGCGGCGACCGTGCTCGGGCTGCAATCCATCGTCGGCCGCAACGTCAATCCCAACCTCGCCGCGGTGATCAGCGTCGGCCGCCTTGCGGCGGGCGCGGCCTACAACGTGATCGCCGAATCGGCCGAGCTCGAGCTGAGCGTGCGCACCCTCGACCCCGACGTCCGCAACCTGCTCGAGCGCCGCATCCGCGAGCTTGCCGACCACCAGGCGCGCTCCTATGGCTGCGTCAGCGAGATCCTCTACGAGCGCGGCTACCCGGTGCTGATCAACGCCGCCGCGCAGACGGCGTTCGCGGTCGAGGTCGCCCGCACGACCTTCGGCGCCGCCCACGTCGTCGCCGATGCCCAGCCGCTCACCGGCAGCGAGGACTTCGCCTTCCTGCTCGAGCAGGTGCCGGGCTGCTACCTGCTGGTCGGCAACGGCGACAACGGCCACGCCGAGGGCAGATGGTCGGGCGAATGCATGGTTCATAACCCGCACTACGACTTCAACGATGCCTGCCTCGCGGTGGGCGCCCGGCTGTGGGTCGGCCTGGTCGAGCAGTACTTCCATAACTAAACCCCTTAAGGAGACATCATGAAACTCAGCAAACTTCTGGCCACCCTGTCCGCCGGCTTCGTCCTCGCCACCGGCGCCGGCCTGCCGGTCGCGCAAGCCGCCACCACCCTGACCATGTCGAGCTGGGTGTCGCCCACCCACTTCCTGACGCCCGAGGTCTTCCAGCCCTGGATCGAAGACGTCAAGCGCGTCACCGAAGGCCGCGTCGACGTCCGCATCCTGCCCAAGCCGGTCGGCGGCCCCGCCCAGCACTGGGAGCTGGCGCGCAAGGGCATCGCCGACATCACCTGGGGCAACTTCACCTACGAGCCCGATCGCTTCAAGGCGCTGTGGTTCTCGGAGATGCCCTTCATCGGCACCAACGCCGAGGCGTCCTCGGTGGCGCTGTGGGAGACCTACGAGAAATACCTCGCCGGCAAGCCGGCCTTCGAGGGCGTGGTCATGCTCGGCGTCGGCCTCTTCGGCGGCGGCCAGATCCACCACGGCAGCAAGGCGATCGTCGAGCCCGACGACCTCAAGAACCAGAAGGTGCGCATGGGCGGCCCGATCCAGAAGCGCCTGCTCGAGGATCTGGGCGCGGTGGCGGTCGCCGGCCCGGGCCCGAAGGCCTACGAGCTGCTCGAGAGCGGTGTGGTCGATGCGTCCCTGCACACCATCGAGTCGGTGATCAACTTCCGCGTCGAGGACAAGCTCAAGTACCACACCATCGTCCCCGGCGGCTTCTACGACGCGAGCTTCTTCATCGCCATCAATGAGGGCAAGTGGAACAAGCTCTCCGAGGCCGACCGCAAGGCGATCATGAGCGTGTCGGGCGAGAAGCTGTCGCGCCTGTGGGGTGCGCGCTTCGATGCGCAGAACAAGGCCGGCGAGGCGAAGCTGCGCGCCGAGGGCCACAACTTCAACGAGCCCTCGAAGGCGCTGTTCGAGCGCATCGGCGCGGTGCGCCAGCGCATGCTCGCCGACTGGGCGGCCGAAGGCGCGAGCTACGGTGTCGACAAGCCGATGGAGATGCTCGAGTTCTTCGAGCAGCGCTACAAGGCCCGCGCCGGCAAGTGATTGCCGCTTGATCCCGGAGGTGGCCGGCCCCGGCTGGCCACGCCCACATGGAGACATACATGGACGCGAATCTGTCCCGCATCCGCAAGGTCGTCGAGTCGCTGCTCATCCTGACCCTGTCGGGCATGGTGCTGCTCACCTTCATCGACGTCATCGGCCGCCGCCTGTTCGGCGCCCCGCTCTACGGCGCCCATGACGCCACCGAGCACCTGATGGCGATCATGGTGTTCTGCGGCTTGCCGCTGCTCACCGCCGCACGCGGCCATCTCACCGTCGATCTGTTCGACAAGTGGCTGCTGCGCCCCGGCATGGCGTGGTGGCACCGGCTGGTTTCCGCGCTGGTGGCGGCGGTGCTGCTGCTGATCGCCTATGAGTTTTACAACTCGGCCATCGAGGCGGGCCAGATCCAGGAGATCAGCCAGTCGCTGTCGATCCCGCGCGCCGGCATGTATGCCTTCATCGCGTTCGCCTCGCTGCTGTCGGCCGTGGCGGCGCTGCTGGGCTGCTTCGGCGCCCCCGTCTCCCATCCCCACGCCACCGAGGAGCATGCCAAATGACCGCCGGACTTCTTTCCCTGCTGGCCGTGCTGGTGCTGGCCTTCCTGCGTGTGCCGCTGGCGTTTGCGCTGCTGTCGGTGTCGCTCGGCGGTATCGGTGTCGTCATGGGCTGGGACGTCGCGCGCTCGCTGGTGCCGCTGACGATCTCGGAGGCGGTGTTCTCGTATGAACTCGCCGTGGTGCCGATGTTCATCCTGATGGGCAACATTCTCGCCCGCACCGGCATCTCGGACGATCTCTTCAGCGCCTCCAACGCCTTCCTCGGCCCGATCCGTGGCGGCCTGGCGCTGTCGACCATGGTCACCTGTGCCGGCTTCAGCGCGGTGTGCGGTTCCAGCCTGGCGACCGCGGCCACGATGTCGAAGGTCGCCTACCCGAGCATGAAGCGCTACGGCTACTCGGATTCGCTGGCCGCGGCCACCATCGCCGCCGGGGGCACGCTCGGCATCCTGATCCCGCCCTCGATCATCCTGATGATCTACGGCATCCTCACCCAGACCAACATCGGCCACCTGTTCGTCGCCGGCGTGGTGCCGGGCCTGCTCGGCCTGCTGATGTACCTGCTGGTGATCTACGCGATCGCCCGCATCAGCCCGAAGGACGCCCCGCGTGGTGAGCGAACCACCATGGCCCAGAAGCTGCAATCGCTGCGCGGCGTGTGGCCCTTCACGCTGCTGTTCGTGCTCATCATCGGCGGCCTGTACGGCAAGCTCTTCACCGCCACCGAGGCGGCGGGCATGGGTGCCGGCCTGGCGCTGATCCTCGCCCTGGTGCAGCGGCGCATGAGCTGGCAGGACTTCCGCCACATCTTCATCGAGACCGCGACCACCTCGGTGATGCTGTATGCCGTGCTGTTCGGCGCGCTGCTGTTTGCCAAGCTGATCTCGTTCTCGGGGCTGGGCGAGGGCATCCTCGAGCTCTTCAACCAGGCGGGCCTCGGCCCCTGGGGGACGATCGTCGCGATCCTGGTGGTGTTCCTGGTGCTGGGCTGCGTGATGGATTCGCTCGCCATCATCCTGATCTGCGTGCCGCTGTTCGTGCCCATCCTGCTCGCGCACGGCTTCGACCTGGTGTGGTTCGGCATCATCGTCGTGGTGGTCACCGAGATCGCGCTGATCACGCCGCCGATCGGCATGAACGTGTTCGTGCTCAAGGCCACGCTGCCGCACGTCCGCCTCGGTGCGATCTTCCGTGGCCTCACGCCCTTCATCGCCATCGACCTGCTGCGCCTGGCGCTGCTGGTGATCTTCCCCTCGATCTCGCTGGCGCTGGTGGCGTTCATGAAGTAGCGTGAAAACGGGTGTGACGGAGGCTTCAGGGCTCCGTCACACCTGCGGCTTTCGATCGTTCCCGGCCTTCCATCCCACCATCCCGGACAGAGAACCCAAAATGAAAATTTCCAGGCACGCACCCGCGATCCTCCGTCTTGCCGCCGCCCTCGCCCTGTTCGGCCAGGGTCTTGCCGTGTCTGCGCAGGGGGTCGACGACGCCACCCTGCAGGCGCTCGGCAGCCGCGTCGATGCCCTCCAGCCGCGCATGGTGGAGTGGCGGCGCGACATCCATCAGAACCCCGAACTGTCCGGCCAGGAGGTGCGCACCGCTGCGCTGGTAGCCGATCACCTGCGCAAGCTCGGCATGGACGTGCGCACTGGCGTTGGCGGGCACGGGGTCGTCGGCGTGCTCAAGGGCGGGCAGCCGGGCAAGGTCGTCGCCCTGCGCGCCGACATGGATGCGCTGCCGGTGGCCGAGGTCACCGGTCTGCCGTTCGCATCCAAGGTCACGCAGATGAACATGAGTGTCGACTCGCCGGTCATGCACGCCTGCGGCCACGACGGCCACACCGCGATGCTGATGGCGGTGGCCGAGGTGCTGGCGGGCATGCGCGAGCAGATCCCGGGCACGGTGAAGTTCGTCTTCCAGCCCTCGGAAGAAGGGCTCTCGTCGCCGCCGCAGCCGGGCAGGAGCTGGGGCGCCAAGGCCATGGTCGAGGACGGCGTGCTCGACAACCCGCGCCCGGACGTGGCCTTCGCCCTGCACATCATCCCCAACATGCCCTCGGGCATGATTGGCTACCGTAGCGGCCCGCAGTTCGCCAGCGGCGACACCGTGCGCATCAAGATCAAGGGCAAGCAGACCCACGGCGGCTTCCCGTGGAACGGGGTGGATCCGATCGTGGTCTCGGCCCAGGTGGTGACCGCGCTGCAGACCATCGTCAGCCGCCAGCTCAACATCAGCAAGGAGCCGGCGGTGCTGTCGATCGGCCAGATCAACGGCGGTAACCGCGAGAACATCGTCCCCGAGTCGGTGGAGATGGTCGGCACCCTGCGCGCCTTCGACGAGGCCATGCGCGCCGACGCCAAGGAGCGCATCTCGCGCACCGCCGAGTCGATCGCGGCGGCGAGCGGCGCCACCGCCGAGGTCAGCTTCGGCCCGTCGGCCTATCCGGTCACGACCAACCCCGAGGCGCTCACCGAGATGATGGCGCCGGTGCTGAAGAAGGTCAGCGGGGGCAAGGCGATGCAGACCTCGCGCTTGATGGCGTCGGAGGATTTCTCCGAGTTCCAGAAGGTGGTGCCCGGCATGTACATCATCCTGGGCGCCGCCCCGGAGGGTAAGACGCCCGCGACCGCGGCGCCGAACCACAACCCCGCCTTCGACTTCGACGAGGCAGCGATGCCGGCCGGCGCAAAGGCGCTCGCGGCGATGACGCTCGAGTTCATGGCGAAGCCGTAGGCGCGGATCGCCGGCATCGTCTGGGCTGGTATCGCGCCTGCGGATTTCGCCTATCGGTTGCTGCGGATTGCCGGACGCCCGTGGCGCCGGCATCATCGGCTCCGCACTGTGATGCGCCGCCGGCCCCTTGGCGGCGACCTTTCAGCCGCGGCCCCCGGCAGGGGTGCCGCGGCGTTGTCCTTTTGGAGGACCGATGCCTACATCCGGCTCGCCACGTCTCGCGCTGTTGGCGCTCGCCCTGCTCGCGCTGGTCTGGGGTTACAACTGGGTGGTGATGAAGCAGGTCATCCAGTACGTCGATCCCTTCGACTTCTCCGCGATCCGCACCTTGCTCGGCGCCGCCTCGCTGTTCCTCGTGCTGCTCGTGCTGCGTCGTCCGCTGGTTGTGGTGGCCGTGAGGCAGGTCGCGCTGCTCGGCGTGCTGCAGACCGCCGCCTTCACCGCGCTGATCCAGTGGGCGCTGGTCGCAGGTGGCGCCGGCAAGACCGCGGTGCTGGTGTATACGATGCCGTTCTGGATGATCCCGATGGCGTGGTGGTGGCTCGGCGAGCGCGTGCGCGGCCTGCAGTGGGTCGCGATCGCGCTCGCCGGTAGCGGCCTGGTGCTGGTGCTGGAGCCGTGGGCGATGGGCGGCAGCGTATTCAGCAACCTGCTCGCGGTGGCCGGCGGGGTGACGTGGGCGGCGGCGTCGATCGTCGCCAAGCGCATGCGCCGCGACCACGACTTCGACCTGCTCGCGCTCACCGCCTGGCAGATGCTGTTCGGGGCGGTCGCGCTGTGTGGGGTCGCACTGCTCCATCCGTCGCGCGCGATCGACCCCACGCCCTACTTCTGGGGCGCGCTGCTCTTCAACGCGGTGTTCGCCACCGGGCTCGCGTGGCTGCTGTGGCTGTACGTGCTGCAGCGCCTGTCCACCGGCGTCGCCGGCCTGTCTTCGCTCGGCGTGCCCATGGTGGGCGCGCTCGCGGGCTGGATCGAGCTCGGCGAGCGCCCCACGCCGACCGAGTTCGCCGGCATGGCGCTGATCGTCGGCGCGCTGACGCTGGTCAGCCTGTGGGCGCTGTGGCAGGCGCGCCGCGCGCCAACTAACCGGCCAGGCTGAGGATCAGGTCGGGGATCTGCGGCAGCGGCGCCACCCGATCGACCCCGCCCAGGCGGATCGCCTCCTTGGGCATGCCGAACACCACGCAGGTGGACTCGTCCTCGGCCACTGTGCTCGCGCCGGCGTCGTGCATCTCCTTGAGGCCGCGCGCGCCGTCGTCGCCCATGCCGGTCATGATCACGCCGACGGCGTTCTTGCCGGCGAACTTCGCACACGAGCGGAAGAGCACGTCCACCGAAGGGCGATGGCGGTTGATCAGCGGGCCGTCGCGCACCTCGACCTTGTACTGGGCACCGCTGCGCGCCAGCATCATGTGGCGCCCGCCCGGCGCGATCAGCGCGCGCCCTGGCATCACCCGATCACCGTCCTTCGCCTCGCGCACGTCGATCCTGCACAGGCTGTCGAGACGCTCGGCAAACATCGCCGTGAAGCGCTCCGGCATGTGCTGGACGATCACGATGCCAGGGCTGGTCGCGGGCAGGCGGGTGAGCACCGCCTCGAGCGCCTGGGTACCACCGGTCGAGGTGCCGATCGCGACGATGCGCTCAGTCGTGCGGACCATGCTCGCGCCGCTGCCGAGTCCGGCGGGGAGCATCGCGTCGGCGTCGAGCCGCGGACGTGGTGCGAGCGGCGCGGCGCTGCGCGCACCGAGGCGGGCCATGTTGGCGCGTGCCGCCGAGCGCACGGCCTGGACCACGTCGTTGGTGCTGTCCTCGAGAAACTGTTTCACGCCCATCTTCGGCTTGGTGATGATCGTGAAGGCGCCCGAAGACAGCGCCTGCAGGGTCGCCGCCGCGCCCGACTCGGCGAGCGAGGAGCAGATCACCACCGGGGTCGGCCGCTCGGTCATGATCTTCTTCAGGAAGGTCAGCCCGTCCATGCGCGGCATCTCGATGTCGAGCACGATCACGTCGGGCCACTGGCGTTGCATGTGGCTGATTGCGAACACCGGGTCGGATGCGGCGCCGATCACCTCGATGTCGGGCTCGCGCTCGAGCAGGGTGCGCACGGTCTGGCGCACCACCGCCGAGTCGTCGACGATCATGACCTTGATCCGGGTGCTCATCGCAGCCCCTCCCGCGCCATGGGCGCCCGGTTACGCGCCACCGCGGCGTGCAGTGCGGAAGACTTCGCGTCATGGCAGGGCGGGCGGCAGTAGAGCGTTGGCCGGACCGCGCGCAAGGCTTCGGTGATGCCGCTCAGGGTCTCCGAATGGCCGACGATGAACGCGCCCTCCTCGTGCAGGTGCGGCAGCATGTTCTCGACCACCTTGCGCTTGGTTTCGTTATCGAAGTAGATCATCACGTTACGCAGGAAGATCACGTCGAACTGACCGAGTCCGCGGGTTTCCTGTGCGATCAGGTTGATCTGGCGAAAGCTCACCCGCTCGCGCAGCTTCGGGCTGACGAGGAAATTGCCGTCCTGAGCGCGCACCCCCTTGAGGCAGTATTTCTTCATCAGCTCGGGCGGTATGCCGCGACCGCGCTCCATTGGATAGAGCCCCGCCTGCGCGCGCTCGAGCACGGTGAGGCTGATGTCGGAGGCGATCACCTCCCAGTCGGCGGACTGGCCGAGGGTCTCGGCCAGCACCATGGCGATCGTGTACGGCTCCTCACCGCTCGACGATGCCCCGCTCCACACCCGAAAGGGACGCCCGCGGCGCAGGGCGGCGAAGTCGCGCAGAAAGTCGAAGTGCGCCGGCTCACGGAAGAAGTAGGTCTCGTTGGTGGTCAGCAGGTCGACCATCAGCTGCAGCTCCTCGGCGTGGCCGCCACCGGTGACCAGCTTGTAATAGGCGCTGAAACTGTCCAGCCCGTAGTGGCGCAGGCGGCGCGAAAGGCGGCCGGTGAGCAGCGGCTTCTTGCTGTCGGCCATGTTGATGCCGGCCAGCCGGTAGATCAGGGCTCGAAAGAGCTTGAATTCCTGGTCGGTGACGCCTTGCGGATCCATCGTTGGGACAGCCTCCTGGTTCAGAACAGCTCGACGTTGGATTTGGGCGGCGGCTTGCGCAGCGATTCGGCGTAAGCGAGCTCCGCGCGCGCGACCTCCTGCGCGTTCGCCATGGTCGTGGTCATGCGCCTGCAGTATGCGTCGCCAGTGGTCGGTACCAGGAGCACCTTGCGTGAGCAGGCGCCGAGGAAGTCCGAGGCGACCAGCTCGATGCCCTCGCGGGCGAGCCAGTCGCGGGTGAACTCGGCGTTACGCTTGCCGATGCCCGAGGCCGCAATGCCGCTGATGATCGTACCACCGCCGAAGGCCTTGGCCTTGAGCCGGTGGCGCGCCCCGCCACGCGCGAGGATACCGTTGAGCAGCACCTCCATCGCGTAGTCGCCCGATAGCAGGGAGTCGACGTCCACCCCGCCTTCGCGCTTGCGCATGTTGGGCAGCATGAAGTGGTTCATGCCGCCGACACCGACGGCAGGGTCGTACAGGCAGACTGCGACGCAGGAGCCGAGCAGGGTGCAGATCGGTCGTTGCATGTCGACCGCCCACTCACCGGGCGCGATGCTTGTCGCCCGGCGTTCGATCTCCTGCGGTGACATTTTGTGCCAGTCGATCACGATGTCGGCATCCTGTTTGCGCGTGCTTGCGGCGCGCTCAGTAACGCGCGCCGCGAGCAGCCGGCTTGCCGTCGAGGGTAAAGAACGCCATCAGCTCCTGCAGTTGCCCGGCCTGGCCGCCGAGCTCCTCGGCGGTGGCGGCGAGCTCTTCGGAGGCGGAGGCGTTCTGCTGGGTGGCCTTGTTCAACTGCCCCATGGCGTTGTTGATCTGGCCCACGCCCGCGGTCTGCTCCTGGCTGGCGGAGGCGATCTCCTGCACCAGGTCGGAGGTCTTGTTGATCGAGGGCACCATCTCGTCGAGCAGCTTGCCGGCGCGCTCGGCCAGGTGCACGGAGTTGCCGGCCAGCTCGCCGATCTCCTGCGCGGCGACCTGGCTGCGCTCGGCGAGCTTGCGCACCTCGGCGGCGACCACCGCGAAGCCCTTGCCGTGCTCGCCGGCGCGCGCGGCCTCGATGGCGGCGTTCAGCGCCAGCAGGTTGGTCTGGTAGGCGATGTCGTCGATGATGCCGATCTTGCCGGCGATGTTCTTCATCGCCGCGACGGTGGATTTCACCGCCTCGCCGCCTTCGCCGGCTTCTGCGGACGACCGGCTCGCCATCGAGTCGGTGATCTTGGCGTTCTCGGAGTTCTGGTTGATCGAGGCGCTCATCTGCTCGATCGAGGCCGAGGTCTCCTCGACACTGGCGGCCTGCTCGGAGGAGGACTGCGACAGGCTCTGCGCGGTGGCCGAGACCTGGCCGGCGGCGTTGGTGAGCGCGTCGGCGGCGCCACGCACCTGCTCGATGATCTCGGCGAGTTTGTCCATCGAGTCATTGACCGCGTTCTGCAGCACCTGGAAGTCGCCGGCGTAGTCGTCGGTGATCTTCTGGGTGAGGTCGCCGCCCGAGAGCGCGACCATCACGCGCTTGACCTCGTTGATCGGGGCGATCACCGCGTCGAGGGTGGCGTTGACGCCGTCGACGATGCGGCGGTAGTCGCCCTGGTGCTTGCTGGCGTCGGCACGGGTGGCCAGGCGACCTTCGACGGCGGCCTGGGCGAGCATGACGGCATCGGCGACCAGCCCGTTGACCGCATCGATGGCGGTGTTGAGGTTGTTCTTGAGGGTGTTGAAGTCACCGTTGTAGGGGTCGGTGATCTTGGCCGGAATGGCGCCCTTGGCGATCTGGTCGACATAGGTGGCGGCGACGTTGAGCGGGCCGATCACCGCATCGAGGGTGTCATTGACGCCCTGCACGATGCGCCCGAAGTCGCCCTGATGGCGGCTGGCATCGGCGCGGGTGGCGAGGCGGCCTTCCACCGCGGCCTTCGACAGCAGGCTGGCGTCGTCAATCATGCGTTTGACGCTGGACTGAACGTCGGCCACCGCGCGCACGACCTCGCCGACCTCGTCCTTCGCGTCCGATTTCAGGTCGAAGGCGAAGTCGCCGGTCGCCATCTTCTTCGCGGCATCGAGCACCTCGCTCATCGGGCGGGTGATGCTGCGAATGATCAGGGCGCCCACGACGAGTGCAAGGAGGATTGCGACAGCGCTGATTACGAGCGTCAGCGTGCGTGCGCGCTCGCCGGTCTCGGAGGCGTGCTGGTAGAGGGTGGCGGAACTGTTGTTGAAGTAGTCGTTCAGGGCGGCGATCGCGGTCTGGAACGCCGCGGCCTTCGGGTTCATCTGCTGCAGCAGCGTCACGTTCGCCCGCTGGAACTCGCCTTTCTCGAGCAGTTGCCGGGTCGGCGCCACGCCCTCGTTCAGGTAGGCCGTCACCGCATTCTCGACCGCAGCGATCAGCTTGCGCTCCTCGTCGCTCATGCTGTGTTGCTTGATCTCCTCGATCGAGCGCGACAGCGTTGCCTGTGCCTCGTCGATCGCGCTCAGGTGATTGCCGGCAGGGTGGTCATGCAACTTGGCGAAGCTCGAATCCGGATCGTGCTGCAGGGCGAGCAGGCTCTGGACCTGGGTTTGAGCGACCAGGCGCTGGATCCGTCCGGCCAGCCGTGTGGGCTTCAGCTTTGCCTCGTTGGTGACCTGCAGGTCTCCACGCGAGGCGTCTAGGCCTTGCATTGCCGTGAAGGCGAGGAAGCCGAGCAGACCGAGCATCACGGCCAGCAGTATCGATAGACGCAGGCCGATCTTGAGTTGGTTGAGCATGATGAATACTCGCCTAGAAGGTGTATGGAAGTTCAGAAGCGTTCGAAGCCGGACTCGAGGGTGGATGCCGTCGAGCCGCGGCCCGCTCTTTCGGCCTTTGACCCCGAACTGCCGCCAACGCCGAAGAACAGCACCGCCGCGATGACGAGCGGAAGTAGGAGGAACAGGCGCAGGCGGATGGAGCGCCAGCCGTAGGATTGCTTGTTCGCATCGGGTAATCCGCGTTGAAAGCACGTGCAAATGCGGACGGCAGGTGAGGTGCCGTCCGCTTGGCGCTTACTCTTCTTCGCTGCCGGTGCCGTTACTGCTCATGCTGGCGAGCATGGTGATCTCCTGCGGCGACAGCACGCGATCGACGTTGAGGATGATGACGAAGCGACCTTCGACCTTGCCCATGCCCTGGATGAAGTCGGCACGGATCTTGGCGCCGAAGCTCGGCGGCGGTTCGATTTCGCTACGCGGGATCTCCAGCACCTCGTTGACCGCGTCCACGATCACGCCCAGATCCTGGCGATCCTCGCCTTCGCCGAGTTCGACGATGACGATGCAGGTGCGCCGCGACACCGTCGACGCCGCCCCGCCGAAGCGGGCCGACAGGTCGATCACCGGCACCACGGCGCCGCGCAGGTTGATCACGCCGCGAATGAAGGCCGGCATCATCGGGATCTCGGTGATGTTGCCGAACTCGATGATCTCCTTGACGTTGAGGATGCCGAGCGCGAACACCTCGCCGCCGAGGCTGAAGGTCAGGTATTGCTGCGGGCTGCTGTCGACGCTGACGGCGAGGCTCTTCTTGCTGGGTGTAAGGCTCTGGCTCATGGCCTGGCTCCTGCTACGTGGCGTGTGCTCAGAATTTCTCGAAGTCGCTTTCGCTGAAGCTGACCGGCTTGCCGATCGTCACCCGCGCCGCCGACCGCGCCTGCTTTGTGCGCGACATCGAGTCCGCGCCCGCCATGGCGGCGGCCCTGCGTGTGCTGCCCGACGAACGGGAGGGCGCCGCGCCGGCGCTGGCGAGGCTGAAGAAGCCCATCAGCTCCTGCAGTTGCCCGGCCTGGCCGCCGAGCTCCTCGGCGGTGGCGGCGAGCTCTTCGGAGGCGGAGGCG
>Ga0209573_1000836_pt1 | contig 55180 bp, 35 predicted proteins | sample TNRBio252014_DNA_FD_185870 | JGI IMG/M metagenome (GOLD analysis project Ga0209573, IMG submission 185870) | Wastewater treatment Type I Accumulibacter community from EBPR Bioreactor in Madison, WI, USA - TNR Reactor_6/25/2014_ DNA (SPAdes)... | ecosystem: Engineered > Bioreactor > EBPR >...
GGCGTAACCACCGTACCACACCCACCCGTTTGAGCAAAAGCTAACGAAACCCACGAAAAAAGTGCAACTAAGAGACCGAAAAAGTATTTCATGCTTGATAAATTCAAAAACCGATGTAAAGATAGTTAGTAAACTAAATTATATCAAATTCATTTATTCTTTGCATTGATTTGTCACGACAAACACTTGAAAATTAATAGTCTTTCAAGACTGATTTTCGGTGAATAAATAATGAATTTGGTATTAATAGATCGGCACTATTTTGGCTTATCAATTTAGGTTAATTTCTCTAATAATTTAGGCTATTCCCTAAAGATTTAGGTTTCATTTTTTGCAGAAAAGCATGGACAGAATTTCATCCAATCCGGTCATTTTAGAACGCCTATCGAAACTAAAGGTTTCTGAAATAATGGCACATTTCCAACCCAACACCTATCAAGTGGGGAAAGTATGGGCTTTTGAATCTTGGCTTAAATTCGGCGAAAACACCGGCACGTTAGAACTCCACTCCAAAGAAGGTAAACACCAAACGATAGAATTGGTATCCGTCCCTTCCAATTTGGGTAAAGGGCTACGGTGGTATTTCGTTTGTCCCGTTACGGGTAAGCGAGCTACCTACTTGTTTCTTTACAAAGAGATATTCATCCACCGTTTGGGGATTGATAAGGCTTTCTACAAAAAGCAGACGGAAAGCCAATCTTCACGGACGTTTCGGATGATATTTGATACCTTAGATCAAATGGAAAAAGAAACTGACCCTGAACGATTCGAGCGTATCGCTGAACGGCACGACTGTTATGCTAAAAAGTTAGAAAGCCGGTATGAAGATAGATTTATCGAAACCGTGTACGACCCCAAAGAACGGAGAATCGTTAGTAAGACGGTGAACGGGAATAAGGTCAAATAGTACCCTGATTCACTGCCGAAAGCCCGAAAGTGTAGTTTCAAGGCGAAAAGTGTAATTTCAATGTAGTTTCAAACACACAAATTACACGATTTAGAGCTAATCCAAGCGTCAAATCCATATCAAATCCCCTGATAATCAAGGCTAAAGCCCTGCTTACATATGAAAAAGTGTAGAAAGTGCTGTTTTGAGTGTTAATTATATTAATCAGAAAATTTCGGGAATATGATTCTGCCAACAAATCATCGCAACCGATGTATGATGAACAATTAGGTTAACTTAGAAGCAACCCTAATATTTAGCGCATGGCTTACCCCTTATTTTGGGCTTGGCAGGCTGTTAATTCTGTTAAATTCTGATTTTTGGTAAGCGTTTTAGTAAGCACTCCGATTTTCAACCCTAAAAGTCCCTGATTATCAGAGGCATTTAGGGTTGTATTTTATTTTTTGAAGTAATAGAACTTACCCGTGTGTACCATTTCGTCTTCCGCAATTACGGACCAATAATAAATCCCCTCACTTAAACCCGTGGACGGGCTTAGATTAAACCTTCCGCCCGAAGCCGTAACGGTTTTGATCCCTGCCTTGCCGTAAAATTTAAGCTGTACTTCTTGGTCATAGGGTTGATTGTTTTTGAGTATCCGCCATCCGATCATGCCTCCATTCAGGATTTTAGCATCATTAACCGGAAAAGCCTGCACCATCCGAAATGCCCGCTGAACGCTGTTGTCCCCCCCCGAACGCATGGCTATCGCATCCCTGATCTCCGATTCGTAGGTAGGATTAGACGCAAAAGCATTCGGATTCAACTCCATACGTTCCGCCATCCATTCGGATTCAGGGTTTTTAATAGGAATTTCTTTTGGTGGCGCGGTTTCAGTGGTATTTTTGACCTGTTCCGCCAGCAAACGCAGTAAATCCGTCTCATTTTGAAGGCGGTCGGCAACCATCAGTAAACTATCCTGTTTTGCTTGAAATAGGGCTATCTCCTTCCGCGATTGCCTCCATTCGCTCCAAACATACAGCAGAGAACCACCCATTACAACCAATAGGGCAACCGATGCTACCAATAACCACTGTTTATAACCACGCGGTTGATTGGATCGCATCGTCAGAACTTTTCCATTATTGGGAAGGGATTGCTCGCCAGATTGTTCAATTTGTAAAAATCTTTGACTTACTTCGTAGGTTAAGTCCGGGTCATTTTGAACTAAGGACAACAAGCGCGGGGGCAGTTCATCGGTACGATAATCTGCCATAGCTTGAGCATATTCATCCAGCCAAGGGTTTAATTCCTCCGGCGAAAGAGCGTTGAAGTCCGGTATTAGTCGCGTCATTCGTTTGAGGCGATCAATTTATGATATTTTTCCGTTACTTTATACTGCAATTCGGGGTCTTGCGTTACTAATTTAACTAATGGAGGCGGCAAGGTATTTACAATGCCATCACGCATGGCTTTGGCATACACATCCAACCAATATTCTAAGCTGACGGGGGAAATGTACATCCAGTCGGGTAAATCCGTATCGGAAATAGGGGGGATATTGTTAATATCAGCCATGTCGTTTAGTCGTTGTTTTGATTGTTTTGAAACACTATTTTGTCTTTGTTATTCTTGGTATCGTAGGTCGTTTTCATAATAAGAATTGTATTCTCCAATCGCTTGGATTGCAGATAACTACTTAATAGCGGTTTAATATTCTCTTTATTCATGGGAATAAAATGTCCCAAGCCGGGAATCTTTTCGCTTTGTCCTTTGTAACGTTTGTTGATCTGTTCACACAGATTATCCACAAATCGCTTGATTTTACGGTCTAAGGCATTGGTGGTTACGGCATAAACCTTCTCAATCACAATCCGCTGAATTTCGGCATTGGACATACCGCCTTCGCTCAATTTCTCAATCTGGTAGCGTTGCCATTCGTTGGGATGACCGTAAGGATCATTCGATTTCAATACATCAATCAGATCATCGAATTCGGGCGTGCGGAGTTTTCGGGAGGATACCCAGAAAAATTCACGCAGGACGTTAGGAATGGGGGTACGTGTCCACATGCAGAAAAACAGGATGATTTCGCCCATACTCACATCTCCATTAATCCCGTCGGGGGAATGGACGCGTAAAAATGTGTCAATAGACGTGTGTATCCAATCTTGGACTTCGGGGGTTGGTGGCACCATAGCTATTACACCGTTTGATTTTAGTTAGGGTAATTGAAAATTTATGATAAGGAACTATTTGAAGCAAAGCTAACCATAATCATTTGTGCGATTTCCAACGTTTACCAAAAATTTATTTTCTGCCCATTTTTTACATTGATTATCAGGCTGTTTCGCCCTCTTTTTTCTCCCAAAACGGTAAACCATTCTGCACGAAAGGTTAAGAGCCACTAAACTTGCACTATCAATTTCTATCAACTCTAATCCTTTTTTCAGCAATGAAGAAACTTAAAACTTTACTCGTTCTGGCTGTCGTCAGCCTCGCCGGCTTTAATGCTAACGCGCAAACCGCAGTAACAATCGAAGGTGGTTGTAATCAAGGACGGTATCAGCAAAACTTTAATGTCGCTCAAGGACTTAATACTTTAACGGGATGGACGATCAATGGCACTTATCAAGTTGATGAGGCTGGTACATCTAATCTAACAGGATTACGTGCTTACTCTAATTTGGTTAATAATGACAAAGCATTTGGTCTCTTTAGAAGACAAGGCTCTGCTGGAAATCCAATCGTAGGTATAGTTTTCCAAAATCAAACACCTGCTCCAATTACTAAGATTACTGTAACCTACCGAGGTGAGCAATGGAGAAAAGGAAACACTTTAAGCGACCGATTAAATTTCTCTTATTCTGTTGATGCTGGTATTCCACCATTAACTGGAGGAACTTACACTAACGTCAATCAACTCAACTTTGAAGCTCCACAAAATAGTACGATTTGCGGAACGGGTGGAAATGCTTTAGATGGAAATTTAGCGGCCAATTCGCGTACTATTTCTTACACAATCACATTAAATCAAGCAGTAGGTGTAGATGAGCATTTATTACTTCGTTGGGTTGATTTTAATCAATACAATAATCCACCGAGTTGTATTGAAGGTCATGGATTAGCTATTGATGACTTAGATGTCAGTTTTTCAAATGATAGCTATGGACCCATAGGCGAAATACAAGGATCATCAGTTGTCTGCATAGGTAGCCCTGTAAACTACGCAATTCAATACCTGCTACCACCCAATACCGCTAACTGGTCTGCGACTGATGGAGCTGCTAGTACTTCACATACCTTTACTTGGACACCTGCATCTACAGGAACGCATTACATTAATGCTCAAGTCAATTCGGGGTGTTCGGGAACAGTTTACCGTACTTTTAAAGTGGATGTTGTAGATGCTCCTACTGTAAATATATCTGCTTCTTCGAATTGTAATAAGTTTACGCTAACTGCCAATATAGTTGGCCCGGGGCAAGTTACACGTTGGGAAATTACTCCATTTAACCAGCCGATGACTACTATTGTTACCAACTCTAGTACGATAAACTACGATCTAACAACAACATCTGCTTCGATTACTGTATATGTTTCAAATGGTGGTTGTGAAGTAACAGCAACTATACCTATTAACTTTGTCGCCCCCCCTAATCTTACGCTTACTGCTCAAACACAATGCAGTGGTGGAAGTTTAACAGCGAATGCGGCTTCTTTTGGAAGTTTTGTAATTTCACCTGATCCTACACGTATTGGAACTCAATTTGGTTCAACAGTAACTTATAATAACCTTCCAAGCGGAACTTACACAGTATTTTACTCTGACCCAACCGGTGGTTGTACAGTATCGAAAAGTATCACTTTAGGCACAAATGCCACTTCTGCTCCAACAATGCGTGATTTTCCTTATGCTACGTCTCGTACTAGCATTACAGCTGAGTGGAATGCCTACACAGGAGCATCCAGCTACACTTTACAATGGAGACCAAATGGTACCACAACTTGGAATACGATTTCGGGCATCACGGCAACAAGACGTGCAGTAAGCGGTTTAGTTTGCAGTAATTTCTATCAATTCCGCGTACGTGCCATCTGTGGTAATGGTACAGCTTCTCCTTATTCCGCAATTAAAACATGGAATACTCAACCATGTACCCGTGAAGGCATTTCTTCCGACCTTACTGCATCTGACGTGAGCCTGTATCCGAACCCGAATAACGGTAACTTCAACCTCAACTTTGTAGCGGAAAGCGCGGGTTCTGCAACCCTCTTCGTAGCGGACATCACCGGTAAAACAGTAGCTAACCAAACGATCACCCTCACGGAAGGCGAAAACAACATCCCCGTATCCTTAGACGGCGTAGCACCGGGTATCTACTTGGTTCGCTTCACGGTGGGTGAAAATACCTTCACACAAAAAGTGATTGTGGAATAATCACGTAGAGATATTCTTGATTTACACACATAGGTACAAACGGCGATTCCAAACAGGGTCGCCGTTTGACTAAAAAACTTCCCTCCTTTTTTCATTCCGTTATGATTTTAAGAACCTTATTTACTTTCATCCTGCTTACGGGATGGATCATGAGCCTGCACGCGCAGGGCTTAACGGGCTTACAACTCAATGTAGGCATCACCGCTGAAAGACATCCCGTTACCGCGGGACCATTAACGCTCCAACGCACAGCTGAAAAGAATATCACCTTTTCCGTCAAAAACATCACCAACCAAACCCTGACGCGGGCTTTACGCCTGTACATGCTTCCCCAGCCGAGCGGTACACCGATCATCGTTTGGGATGAAGTGGTTACGTTTGCCCCCCTGCAAGTGATTAACTTTTCCCGCTTCACGAGTACCCGTTTGGGTGATGTCGTTACCCAAAATGTGGGTTTATATCGTTTGGAACTGCGGGGCAGTAACCTACCGGATGTGAACACCGTTACAACTGTTAGTCCCTTAGTACCGGGTGTGTCCGGCGTAAATTCCATCAACATTCGGGTGATAAGCGACCAATGTTCCAACTCGACCGTTAACTTAACGCAAGGGATTGCTTCTACATCCTACCCTACCTACATCGGGCAGAATAACTGGCTTCGCAATCAACAGAAGAACATTACGTTTACCCTTCAAAACTTCAGTAACAACACCGTCAGCGGGGCTTTTAAGTTGTATTTGCGTCCTTTACCATCAGGTACACCGATATTGGTTTGGGAATTTCTACAAACCTTTGCCCCCCGCCAAAGCAAACAATATTCCCGCTCGTATAATCCGCCTTTAGGCTACACCGTTACCGAACCCGAAGGACAATATCACTTGGAATTACGCGGGTCGGACATACCGGATTTGAACCTCGTTACCCCATCTTGCGGTTTGATAAATGGTAGCATGAATCCTGTGTTGGTAACAATTTACGACTGTAATAATCCCATCACCGCTACCATTTCTCCTCCGGGACCGATTAACCTTTGTCCGGGGGCTTCGGTTACCTTAACCGCTACGGCTAATCCACTATACCGTTATCAGTGGAGAAGAAACGGCGTAAACATCGGCGGAGCTATCAACAACACCTATACGGCATCAGTAGCCGGTGATTATGACGTTGTTGTCTCCAAGATGGGATGTACGAACACTTATATTACTCCCGTTGTAAAAGTGAATATTTATCCCGTCGTCGCTACCATTACGGGCTTATCGAATTCATATACTACGCTTGACCCGCCGGTTACGATGACCGGTAACCCAAGCGGTGGCACTTTCTCGGGACCCGGTGTTTCGGGTAACGTCTTTAATCCCCAAACAGCAGGATCAGGCACGCATACCATTACTTATTCGGGCGTTGATGCTAACGGTTGTTCCTATTCGGTGAGTAAAACGGTGATTGTAGTTGAATGTACGGGTGGCATCACAATAGAACCTTCGGGAATAATTAACATCTGTCAAGGGGATGTGGTAAACTTCTCCGCTTCTAACCTGCCGGGCTATTCCTACCAGTGGTTCAGGGACGGAAATCCGATTCCGGGTGCTACAATGAATACCCATTCCGATAACCAAGCCGGAATCTACACCATCAGAGCTACGAAGCCCGGCTGTCCCGTCTTGACCTCTAATACGGCTACGATACAGTTTTTCCCAATTACTGTGGCTACGATCACCAGCTTGAATAACCGTTACTTTGATACTGATGCGCCTGTAACGATGACAGGTACGCCTCCGGGTGGTACGTTTTCGGGTCCGGGTGTATCGGGTAATACCTTTAGTCCGCAGACGGCAGGCGTAGGCATTCATACGATCACGTACTCGGGTATAGATGCTAACGGTTGTGCCTATACCACATCGGTAACGGTAGAGGTCGTCCCCGATCCCTGTAACAATGCTAACCCCGTTTGGTGGCGTGGGGAAAGTGCGGTATTGCACTATAACTTCTTTGATGTCTTGGATATTAACCACGATGGGAAAAAAGATGTCTTAACTTGTAAAGAAAATGCCAATCCGGGAAAACTAAACATCCTATTTAATAATGGTAATGGATTTGATCCGCCCGTTACTTTGGATGTAGATAGAGCCATTAATGAAAAACATGCCAGTGGTTGGCACGGTAGAGGTTCTACCAACCATTATGCCGATTTTGATAATGACGGTAACATGGATTTAATGATCTCTTTTTCAGATATGGCATTCTGCGGTTACAGTTCATTTAGGGTTTATTGGGGTATTGCCACTTTTCCCTATTTTGATCAAACATTATTCACAACCATTTGGACAGGTGCAAGTTGCACGAGTGGTTGGGGAATTGATTACGACGGCGACGGAGACAAAGATATTTTTCTTGAATCGGCTATGGGAACAGATGAGGTTTTCCGTAATAATGGCAATAGGACCTTTACATTTGTTACTAGCACCAACCATCCCCGTGACACCAATTATTTGATAGACGATTGGAACGGAGACGGTAAAGAAGACCTATTCGGAGCAAATCACGGCTTTAATGGTGGTGGTTGGGGTATTAGATATTATCGAAGCAATGGCGACGGTACGTTTGCTCCACCGATAGTTCATTATCAGGCAGAAAGAGTATCCATCGCTTACAACATCCAAGCTGATCCATTGAATAACAATCAGAAGGATATTATGATGAATCCACATGAAGGCGATGCCCGTATGCTGTATATCGGTACCTGGGACAGTGGATTAAATGATTTTACATTTACGGTTCAAAACGTTCTACTACCGACTTCTATCATTTTACACGCCTTTGACTGGAACGGAGACGGCTTTCAAGATGTAATCAGTCGTCAATATGGGGGAACTGAGCGTTTATTCGTCAACTACAATGATGGTTACGGCAATTTTACTGTTCGAGAACAAATCTATCAATCTACTACTGCCTACCCGCTCTTCGTAGATGATTTAGGTAATGATTGTAAGCACATCTTCGTGAAAAAGTTAGCCAATGATTCGATCGCCATCCTCAATGCGAGGACGAACGGCATTCGCTACTACCGGCAAACGTCAGTGCTGACCGAAAAAGGCGATGTACATCTGCAAATCTATCCCAACCCCGCTCGGGAAACGGTTACGATATCCTTTTACAGCGAAACGGCAAGCCTTATGAAAGGTCAGCTGTGTGATATAACGGGGCGTGTCATCCGTTCGTTTGAACACTTGACTACCGAAGGACGTAATGAAATCCCGCTTTCGGTGAGTGATCTGCCGGAAAGCATTTACCTACTGAAGGTTATCGTGGAAGGTCGGGAACAAGTGAGTAAAATCATCATCCGATAAGCCAAAATTTCATTTTACGTATAGGTGCGGCACTTGGGGAAAAATCCGAGTGTCGCATTTTTTTGCCCCATGAATTAGCCTCGAAAATCTGATTAACGGCAAATGCTTCCTTTTTCCGATATTTGCATCTCGTTTTGCGAGCGTAATTATGTCGAAAACCATCTACCCCCAATATAAAACCTTAGATTTCTCCGCCATCGAAGCCCAGATCGCGCAGTTTTGGAACGAGGAACGCATCTTTGAAAAAAGTATTACCCTCCGCGAGGGCAAGCCCTCCTTTACCTTTTATGAAGGACCGCCTTCCGCTAACGGGATGCCGGGCGTTCACCACGTGATGGCTCGCACACTGAAGGATTTAGTCTGTCGCTATCAAACTCTCAAAGGTAAGCAAGTACGGCGTAAAGGCGGTTGGGATACGCATGGGCTACCCATCGAACTCCAAGTAGAAAAAACGCTGGGCATCACCAAAAAGGACATCGGCGAGAAAATCTCCATCGCTGACTACAACAAAGCCTGCCGGCAAGACGTGATGAAATTCAAACACGTGTGGGACGATCTTACCGTCAAGATGGGCTATTGGTTGGACTTAGACCATCCCTACATCACCTTTGAAAATGAATATATTGAATCCGTCTGGCATCTGCTCAAACGTCTTTATGATAAAGGACTAATCTATAAAGGCTACACCATTCAGCCTTATTCTCCCGCTGCCGGGACGGGGCTTTCTTCTCACGAACTCAACCTGCCGGGCTGTTATAAAGCTGTCAAAGATACCTCCGCCGTTGCGCAGTTTAAGATCGTTGATTCGGAAGACGAATATTTCTTAGCCTGGACGACCACCCCTTGGACGCTTCCCGCCAACGCTGCACTCGCCGTCGGAAAAGAAATTACCTATGTGAAGGTAGATACCTTTAATCCCTATACCCATATTCGGGTGAAGGTCATATTAGCGAAAGAACGCCTATCTTCTTATTTTTCCGAAGGGGCAGACCAACTGCCGATGGAAGAATATAAAGCCGGTGATAAAAAAATCCCCTATCGCGTTTTAAGCGAACACAAGGGCAAAGAATTAGAAGGCATCCGCTATGAACAGCTTTTGCCTTATATTCAGCCTGAAGGCGATGCTTTCCGCGTGATTATCGGGGATTTTGTTTCGACGGAGGACGGTACGGGAATCGTTCATATTGCGCCTACTTTCGGTTCGGATGACTTACGGGTAGCCCGTTTGAATAATATTCCAGCGATCACAATCAAAGGCAACGACGGTGAAGAACTCCCAATTGTAGACCGGCAAGGCAAATTTGTAGACCAAATCACGGACTTTGCGGGACGATATGTCAAGGATTACACCAATGCCCCCAACTACCAATCGGTGGATGTGGACATCGCCATTAAACTCAAGACGGAAAATAAAGCCTTCAAAGTCGAAAAATACGAACACAACTACCCGCATTGCTGGCGTACCGATAAACCCGTCCTCTATTATCCGTTGGATTCTTGGTTCATCAAATCGTCTGCCTATCGGGAACGCATGGCGGAACTCAATAAGACGATCAACTGGAAACCCGAAAGCACGGGTTCCGGTCGTTTCGGCAACTGGTTGGAAAACCTAACGGACTGGAATTTATCCCGATCGCGGTATTGGGGGATACCCTTACCGCTTTGGGTAAATGAAGACAAATCCGAAACCAAGTGCATCGGTTCTATCGCAGAACTTTCTACCGAGATTGATCTTGCCGTAGCGAAAGGTTTGATGCCTCGTAATCCTGCCCAAGATGCTGATTTTGATCTCCATCGTCCCTATTGTGATGAGATTGTTTTAGCCGATTCTCAAGGTCGTCCCATGAAACGCGAACCCGACTTAATTGACGTTTGGTTTGATTCGGGATCAATGCCTTATGCACAATGGCACTACCCTTTTGAAAATGAAGCCGTTTTTAAGGATTCCTTTCCGGCAGACTTTATCGCCGAAGGGGTGGATCAAACGCGGGGCTGGTTTTTTACCCTTCATGCCATTGCGGTGATGCTTTTTGATTCGGTCGCCTTTAAGAACGTGATTGCTAATGGTCTGGTCTTGGACAAAAACGGCAATAAGATGTCCAAACGGCTCGGTAACGCCGTTGACCCGTTCGAGACGATAGCCACCTACGGCGCAGACCCTACCCGCTGGTATATGATGGAGAATGCTCCGCCTTGGGATAATTTGAAATTCAACTTAGACGGTATCGTAGAAACGCAACGGCGGTTTTTCGGTACGCTTTACAATACTTATTCTTTCTTCGCGCTTTATGCTAACATTGACGATTTTGCGTTGGATGAACAAAATATCGTTCCCGTATCAGAACGTCCCGAATTAGATCGCTGGATCATCTCTAAATTACATTCCCTCATCCGCCAAGCCGATCAAGCCTATGCCGAATATGAACCCACCCGTGCCGCCCGTTTGATTCAAGAGTTTACGGTAGAGGATTTGTCGAATTGGTACGTTCGGTTGGCGCGTCGTCGTTTTTGGAAAGGGGAAATGACAGAAGACAAAAAGTCCGCTTACGAAACCTTATTTGAGTGTTTGATGGTGGTTGCCCAACTGATGAGTCCGATTGCACCTTATTTCTCGGACTGGTTGTATAAAAACATGACTGATAACATCCGAGAACAAGCTACTGTTAACCAATCTAAGTTAGCCCCCGTTTCTATTCATTTAACAGATTTTACGGTTTCCGAAGAGGCAGTCATTGACTTAGAATTAGAAGAACGGATGACGATTGCCCAGCAAATTTGTTCCTTAGTAAGGAGTATCCGCCGGAAGGTCAATATTAAAGTACGTCAACCGCTTTCCCGATTGATGATTCCCGTTTTAGATTCCAAGATTAAAGAACGAATCGAAGCTGTCGGCGACCTTATCAAAAGTGAGATCAACGTAAAGGAACTGGAGTTCATCACGGATGATAGTGGTGTATTGATTAAAAAGATTAAACCGCAATTCAAAAATTTAGGTAAAAAGGCGGGGGCTAAGATGCCTTTACTCACCCAAGCCGTCACGGGAATGAATCAAGACGATATCCGTACCATCGAGCGAACCGGTAAATTTACCTTTGACTTGGGTGGAGAAGCCTTCGACCTTTTATTAGAAGATGCAGAAATCTTGACGGAAGATTTGCCAGGTTGGTCGGTAGCATCGGAGGGCAAACTGACGGTAGCTTTGGACATTACAATAACTGAAGAACTGCGTCAGGAAGGTATCGCCCGCGAATTTGTAAACCGAATCCAAAATCTGCGTAAAGACTTGGATTTTGATATAACGGATCATATCGCCCTGAAAATTGAGGATAATCCCGACTTTACGCCGGCGTTGACCGCCTTCCGCGACTACCTCTGCACCGAGACGCTGGCGGATACTTTTAATATTGTGTCTGCTTTATCGGAAGCGGTAGCCGTTGATATTGACGGTGTGGAAGGTAAGATGGTGGTGGAAAGAGTGTAGCGTAAAATCGCGAGCTGGTTCTTAAATTATTTTAATACAGAAGATTTAAGAACCAGCTATATAATTTATGAAATTAAACTATTGGGTAAGAGTATCGAAATGACTCATTGTTTGCCAGTTTTGCCCAGATAGAGTATTGCTTCTGCAAGTTACAAAACGAGCATTTTCATTCGGATTATGAATAACAGTCAGAAATAATCCATTAATAAGATCACTTAATTGATTGGCGAATATGGTATTCCAAGCATTAGGAATAGTACCAATGTTTACATTACTTGGGTTATTAATCAAATTCATGTAAGTTTCATTATTTGTATCAAATAAGCGAACCCAAGTATTTCTCACAGTACATTGACAATCAGAACAACTAACAAAACCAAGTCCATTGGGGGTTTCTCTAGCATCTTTATTAAGCCCAACTTGTATGGAATTTAAGATTTTTACAAAAAAAAAAGTAAACGATAATTGTGAAAAATCAAAAATTAGGATTTGATTTTCTATAAATAAGAATGTACCTAATTGATGATAATGTTTTATCCGTAAACACAGTAAAACAATTAGAGCGTATCAATCAGCACTTTTATGAATAAAAAAGTAGTCATCATTGGAGGCGGTTTCGGGGGCTTGGCTACGGCAGTCGCTCTCAAAAATGCCAAGACAGACATCACTTTAATTGACAAAACCAACCACCATTTATTCCAACCGCTGTTGTATCAAGTAGCAGTTGGGGCATTAGCCCCTGCGGATGTCGCCGTTCCGTTACGAACCATCTTTCGGAAGCAGAAAAATATTCATATTTTACTTAATGAAGTTGTTTATGTTGACAAGAATAAACGAATCGTTTACTTGAGAAGTAAGGATGAAATACCGTTTGACTATTTGGTGATTGCTACCGGCACGCAACCCACTTATTTCAACCATCCCGAATGGGAAGCCTTTGCGCCCGGACTCAAAACCATACGGGATGCTATGGACATTCGTGAAAAAGTCTTGACCGCATACGAAATCGCGGATTGCGTGGAAGACCCCAACGAACGCCGGCAACTGCTTACCTTTGTAGTGGTTGGGGCAGGTCCTACAGGTGTGGAACTGGCGGGTTCATTGGCGGAAATCGGGCGGAAGACGCTACTGAAAGATTTTAAAAACTTAAAACATGAAAAATTAACCGTTTATCTGGTGGATGGCGGAGAACGAGTTTTATCTTCTTTTGATCCTTCATTATCCGAACGAGCGAAAGAAGATTTAGAAGAACTGGGTGTGGAGGTTATTCTAAACACGCGAATATTTGATGCCGGCGAAGGTCATGTATTAATCGGAGACCAAAAGATCAGTACAGCTAATATAATCTGGGCGGCGGGCAATCAATCAACTCCGTTGATGAAAACATTAGATACTGAATTAGATCGCATGGGACGAGCTGTCGTGAATGCCGATTGTTCCTTACCTAACTATCCGAATATTTTTGTTATTGGAGATACGGCTCATTTCAAAAACGGTTCAGATGTCTTACCCGGTTTAGCCCCCGTCGCCACCCAGCAAGGCAATTATGTAGCAAAAATTATCGCAGATGATCTGAATCCTGAATGGAGAAAACCTTTTCAATACTTTGATAAAGGGACAATGGCAACCATCGGACGTGCCAAAGCCATCGCTCAAATCGGAAAAATCAAGTTAGGTGGGTTTATGGCGTGGGCAATGTGGGCATTAATACACGTAGTATTACTTATTCATTTTCGAAATAGAATTCGGGTAATGGTAGAATGGATTTGGTTTTATCTCACATTTCAGCCCTCAGCCAGAATAATGTATTGGAATAAAACGAAGAAAGAGACAAACCGAAATTAACTTTATTGCAAATAACATTATTTCACATAATTAGTCGAATGTACCGCTTGCAGAATCAAAAAGTCGTCGTACCTTTGCACCCGTAAGGTTGTACGACTGGCTCCCCTCAACCCCGTCAGGTCGTAACAGAAGCAGCGGTACAGGAAGAGCAGTGCGATACAGCCTTACTTTATTTATTATGACTCCCCTTGAGTTAGTCCCCACCGAAGATCATTCCTTCACTTTATATCACCCCCAACTAAAAACACATTATCATTCCCTTTACGGTGCTTTAGGTGAAAGCATTTACGTCTATATTGAATGCTCTCTTTTAATTCAACGCCTGCAAGCGGGAGACAACGTAAATATCTTAGAAATCGGTTTAGGTACCGGGTTGAATTTTCTGCTCACTTTCGGAAAAGTAAAGCAAAATCCAAACGCTTCCCTGCATTACACCGCTTATGAACCTTTCCCACCCGACCCGACTTTATTACGTGCCTACTATCACTCCACGGGAAAACTGCTAACCGACCTAACAGAAACTGATTTATTAAGCCTAATACCCGAACTGCATCCTGAAACAGCAACTTCTACTCAATTTCTAAACATGAGTTGGAATTTCTGTTGGGAAAAATGGTCGCCGGAACGGATTACACCCAATACTTACGATATTATTTACTACGATGCCTTCGGTCCCTTTACTGCCCCCGAATTATGGACGGAAGAATGCCTCCTCTCCGCCTATGACGGACTGAAAAATAAAGGTCGTTTAGTTACTTTTAGTATTAATAGCAATACCAGAAGAATCTTAGAGAAATATTCGCTTAACTTTGAACGCCCAAAAGGCTTTGCCCGAAAACGGGAAATGCTGATCGTAGAAAAAGGCTATTAATACGGACTACTCATGAAGGTATTATCTCTCATCGCGCTGTTTATAGCGGGAACAATGAATTATTGGGCGGTTGCTCAAAAAAAAGACGTTACCATCGAAGACGTTTGGCAGCGTTTTACGTTTTATAATGCGCCCGCCGTCCAAATCAACTGGATGAAAAACGACAACTATTATTCCACTTACTCCGAATCGGAAGGGTTGAAGAAAGTTTCTATCACGAATCCAAACGAGGCTACTGTTCTCATCCCACCGGACAAATTTTTATCCCCGCGCGGGACAAAAATTAAAGCGGAAAGCTATATTTTTTCGGATGATGAATCGAAGGTAGTCCTTTTCACACAGAAAAGCCCTATTTATCGACGGTCGTTTACAACGGTGGCTTATGTGTATGATATTCCGAGTCAAAAGATAACGGCTATCCACGACGGCAAGCCCATTCAACTCCCTACACTTTCACCTGATGGAGCAAAAGTAGGTTTTATCGCTGATAATAATTTACACTTCACCGACCTAAATACCAATACAACTGCATCCATCACTGACGACGGTAAATATAATTCCATCATCAATGGAACAACCGACTGGGTCTATGAAGAAGAATTCGGCTTCACTCAGGGTTTTTATTGGTCGGGAGACAGCAAACGGGTAGCTTTTTACCGCTTGGACGAATCGGACGTGAAACAATTTGTGTTGATGAAATACGGTACACTCTATCCGCAAGAAGTCCGATTCAAATACCCCAAAGCCGGTGAGAAAAATGCACTGGTAGATATATTTATTTATGATATAAATACAAAAGGCAAAGTTAAAGTAGATATTGGTACGGAAAAAGATCAATATGTTCCCCGTATACAATGGACGAATAACCCCGAGCAACTTGCCGTTATGCGCCTCAACCGTTTACAAAATAAATTAGAAATCCTGATTGCCAATGCTTCAAACGGTAGTACGAATGTTATCTTGACCGAAACCGACGACAAATACATCACCGAAGTTACCGACCAAAGCTGGGTTTTCTTGAAAAAAAGCAATCGTTTCGTCTTTCAATCTGAACGCGACGGCTTTAATCACCTTTACCTCTATGATTTGAGTGGTAAAATGCTGAAACAGATTACTTCCGGTTCGTGGGATGTAACGACTTTTTACGGGGTGGACGAGCGTACCGAAACCGCCTTTTTCCAATCTTCCGAAGTCTCGCCTATTGAACGACAAGTCTATTGCATCAATTTAGACGGAAAAAAGAAAGAACAACTGACCCAAAGTAAAGGCTGGCATAATGCTAAGTTCAGTTCCAATTTATCCTATTTCATGGATGATTACAGCAATGCTTCCGCGCCTTGGATCACAACTTTATACGATCAAAAAGGTAAGAACGTTCGTGTATTGAAAGATAACAAGGATGCTGTTTCCAGAATAGAACAATACAACATTTCACCCAAAGAATTTTTCAATTTCAAAGCAGGAAACGATGAACTCTATGGCTGGATGATAAAACCTTTCAACTTTGATGAAAAGAAAAAGTATCCCGTGTTGATGTTTGTGTATGGAGGTCCAGGAAGTCAAGAGGTTCAGGATGAATACGATGGGTTCAACTTCTATTTTTATCAAACGTTGGCACAACAAGGCTATATAATCGCTTGTGTGGACAATCGCGGGACAGGCGCACGCGGAGCTAAATTCAAGAAGATTACTTACGGGCAATTAGGAAAGTATGAAACGGAAGACCAAATAGCAGCGGCACGTTATTTAGCCGGAAAAACTTTTGTAGATGCCGGGCGAATCGGGATTTGGGGCTGGAGCTACGGAGGTTATATGTCATCTTTATGCCTTTTGAAAGGTAATGATGTATTTAAGTTAGCAATAGCGGTTGCACCTGTTACAAATTGGCGATATTATGATACCATCTACACAGAACGCTACATGGGTTTACCGCAACAAAATGCTTCAGGTTATGATGATAATTCGCCGATTAATCATGTTTCTAAACTCAAAGGGAGATATTTACTAATACATGGTACGGCAGATGACAATGTTCACTATCAAAATGCCTTAGAAATGGTTAACTCTTTAGTAGATGCCAATAAGCAGTTTGATTCATTCTTTTATCCTAACCGCAATCATGGCATCTCAGGTAAAAACACACGATTGCATCTATTTACTAAGATGTATGACTACATCACGAAAAATTTGTAGCTATTAATAAGTGAACGTGAGGTTAGGCAAATTTAAGCCTAATAGCCCCCCCCTACCGAGCCAAGATAATCTTGTGCGTAAAAAGTGATATTACAAAGGTACGTCCATCCGCTAAATCTCCGATCTGGAGGGTGCTTCGGTGGCGGACAGTTGGCGTTCAAAGGCAACTGCCCAGCCATATTGTAAAGTAATGCCTTTTTCATGTATTCCCATGAAGATTTGATATAAAGCGTGCTGTTCGTTGGGTTGGATAGATTGCAAAACATATGGCGGGATGGCATCTAATTGGGAGACGGTTTGACAGCCTCCACGACCGTTACCCCACACGAAAATCCGAAAGGTATCAATCCGGAGACTGCCCTTCAAAACAACACACCTGTTTTGGCGACTGTCAGTCGAGAGATGAACAAAGTTTGAATTTTCATGCCAACGCAACCCTGACCGCTGTCAATATTGCCCGAAATAACACACCAATAGAATAAATCATTATTCATTTATTCTATTGATAAATATATTTTACATACAATAACATTTTTTTGCGTGCGAATCCGAGTCTATTTTCCAATAGAGTGATCTGATAGCAAGCTCAGTTACATTGAATTTTTTATTATTTTGTCACAAAATCCTTAATATTGGAATAGAGCTGTTGACTGCGCCCGAAAAACGTCATCCTTGAGTATCTATTAAAGAACAAACATATTATATTATAGTATAGTTTTCATAATATGAAATCCGTATTAAACCTAACTTTTCGATTTACTCCGGGAGGGCTGGGCTTATATGGTCGATCCAACCATTGCTTTCTGAACGGCTTGATCCATAACCTTTTCCGCAAAGGGTCTCGTATAAGTTTCTAAAGCATCGGTAGCCTTTTGAATATGATCTTTAGTACCAGAGTTAATGTGGTCTTGGAGCTTTTGAATCAGGCTTAGTAATTCTATTTTCTGCTCCTCATTTAACAATTCGGGATGATTTTTGATGAATTTTTCGGTATAAAAGATGATCTGCCGTGCATGTTCCTGAGTCTCGATGTGTAACCGATTGGTTACATCGGCTTGCGCATTAGAAAATGAAGCCATCAACATTTGCTCCACTTCTTCATCCGTTAAACCATTTTGGGGACGTATCGAAATCTGTTGCTCTACCCCACTTCTTTGCTCTACAGCTTTCACTTTCAGGATACCGTCCGCATCAAGGGCAAAAGTGATTTCCACTTTCGGTAATCCTGCCGGCATAGCGGGTATATTTTGTAACTCAAATTCAGCCAGTTTGCGATTATGGCGTACCTCTTCACGCTCGCCTTGATAGACAGATATTCGCATATTTACTTGACCGTCTAGCTGTGTGGTGTAACCGCGAGATGCTCGGGTCGGTATCTTTGAATTTCGATGTATTAGTACATCCATTAGTCCGCCCGCAGTTTCGACCCCTAAAGACAACGGGGTAACGTCCAACAAAAGAATATCTGTTCGATTACCCGCCAGAATATCAGCTTGAACGGCAGCACCAAGCGCAACAACCTCATCAGGATTCAGTTGGTCATATGGTTCAATGCCAAAAAATTCCTTTACTTTCTGCTTAATCAACGGTATACGCGTAGAACCTCCCACCAAAACAACAGCTTCAATATCGGTTACCTGTATTCCTGCGTCCAAAATGGCAGAACGACAGGCATCAAATGTTCGATTAATCGAAGGTTCGATCAGCATATTCAATTGATCTAATGTCAAATTAAGATCATATGTTTTACCCGAAAAGGTCAAATTTTGCTGAAAAATATCATGATCGGTTAGGTATTTTTTTGCTTCTTCGGCTAAAAGGCGTAGTTCTTGTCCGAAGCCTTTATCTTGAATAATATTAGTTTGATCGCTGAAGTGTGTTACTAACCAATGATCTACGATTAATCGGTCGAAGTCATCCCCCCCCAAATAGGTATCACCATTGGTAGCAAGTACGTCAAAAACGCCATGCTCCAAATGCAGGATGGTAACATCAAACGTCCCGCCTCCTAAATCATATACCACTATCTTTTTATTTTCATCCGAACGAAGTCCTAAACCGTAAGCCAACGCTGCTGCCGTCGGTTCATTAATAATGCGCAAGGCATCTAACCCAGCTAACTTCGCGGCATCGCGGGTGGCTTGCCTTTGGGCATCATTAAAATAAGCCGGAACGGTTATCACTACTTGCTCAACGTTAACTTTTAGGCGATGTTCCGCTCGTTTTTTTAGTTCCGCCAAAATCATAGCGGATAATTCGATAGGATTAAAGTATTTGTTACCAACCTTTATTTTTACCAAACTGTCTTGATTTTCATCTATGATTTCATAGCTGAAATAGTCTTTGTGATCCGCAACATCTTTATAGGATTTACCCAAGAGTCTTTTTACCGAATAGATGGTATTATGCGGTTCTGTTGTTAAGTAATCACGGGCTTCATCGCCGACGGCTATCGTACCACCGGCACCGAAATGAATGATGGATGGAACAATCACATTTTTATCATAATCGGCAACGCATTCGGGCTTACCGTTGGATACTTTGGCAATTAAACTATTCGTAGTACCTAAATCAATACCGAAAATAATATTTCCTTCCTTTAATTTACCTGTACTGAGATCAATAGCGATGCGTGCCATTATTTAGAATGAGATTAATTAGCAGTTGACTGTTCGTCTTCGCATAACTCAATGAGCACCCCGTTAGTTCCTTTGGGATGTAAGAAGGCGATTCGTTTACCGTCAGCACCTTTCTTGGGTTCTAACACGATAGAAAAGCCTTCCGCTGTCAATCGTTTTAATTCCGTATCCAAATCCGTTACATCAAAAGCGATGTGATGAATGCCCTCTCCTCTTTTGGAAATGAACTTAGCGATAGCGGATTCGGGTGCAGTAGCTTCTAATAGTTCAATTTTTGTTTCGCCAATTTGGAAGAAAACCGTCTTCACGTGTTCACTTTCAACGGTTTCTGTTTTGTATGGGGGCTGCCCCAAAAGAGCGGAAAAGGTGGCGATTGCTGACTCGATGTTTTCGACAGCTATGCCCAGATGTTCTATTTTACGCATGACTTACTTGAAGCTCTTGCCACAAATCTATGACTAATCGAGCAGGTTTTACATCATGGACGCGCAAAATTTTTACTCCTTTTTTCAAGGCATCCAAATGCAAAGCGGATGTTAGGGGTAACATTTGTTCTGTATCCTGTTCCGCGAGCCGGCGGATGGTACTTTTCCGGGAAATGCCCAACAAAATTGGATAACCGAAAAGCTGTAATTCGTCTATTCGTGCCATTAATGCTAAATTATGTGCCGGTGTTTTGGAAAAACCAATACCCGGGTCTAAGATGAGGTCATATACTCCATGCGCATGGGCAACGTTAATTCGTTCCACGAAATAATGCCAGATTTCAGCCCAAAGGTCTTGATAATCGGCTTGGTTTTGCATGGTTTGCGGACTGCCTTTCATGTGCATGAGTACATACGGAACTCGATAATCCGATACGACCCTGAACATATTCTCATCCATCAAACCGCCTGAAATATCGTTAACCATATGAACGCCTTGCGATAAAGCATACTGCGCCACCGTACTCCGAAACGTATCAATCGAAAAAAATGTATCTCGAAAAGAAGTGATTAATTCGGGTAAAATATTTTCAAGCCGGCTTAATTCTTCGCTTTCGGAAATATCATCCGCCCCGGGGCGAGAAGAATATGCCCCTATATCAATAATAGTAGCCCCTTCAGCAATCATCTTTTGGGTACGATTCAATGCGTTATCAAGCGAATTGAATTTCCCCCCATCTGAAAAAGAATCAGGTGTAAGATTCAATATACCCATGATAAGTGGTTTATCTAACGTAAGGAGTCTACCACTGCAATTCAAAGTAGTAAGCGAAAAATTAAGGGCGTTCATTATTTGTAGCTCTCAGAGCGAATTTTAGCATAAAAACAATGTTAGTGAGGAAAAAATCCACCTACATTGTGAATTAAAACATATTTATATGGAAGCAATATTAATTCAATTATCTGAACTGAACAACAGTCAACCTCAATTTCTTGTTAATTTTTTTTTCGGACTAGATCACTTTCATCGGACTTACCACGTGGACGAATTAAAGTTAGTGCAGTTCTTATTCGTTATATCCAACATCGGTACTGATCGCCAAGTGATAACTTGACTAACCACGGCTCGATTCCCAAAACCGTCCGATGGATGTAAAACCCCTCATATTTTTTTGAGATCAGCATGGTATTTACCCTAAACAGCCATGATATAAATACGCAAAACGTTATGGTAGTGCTTCATTCAACATGATAGAAAAAATGGCACTACGTGCCTGATTTCAAAATATTGATTGATGACTTCAAAAATTTATTGGATATAATGCCAACAGAATCACGGTGAAATGATTTCACCGGCAACTTCGGTTATCCTAGTGGTTACTTAGTCATGAATAAATCTATAACTAATTCAATCATGTTGAATGTAGCACTACCAAAGATTGTAGATGTATCGGTATTCTGCATTAGAGTAGCGGATGCCGAAGTTATTTTATACCTTCTAATTTATCCAAAATTTGCCCTAACTCCTGCACCAACCGACATACAGGCAAGCCCATCACATTGTAAAAGTCGCCTTCAATTCGCGATATAGCGATATAACCGATCCACTCTTGGATGCCGTAAGCACCGGCTTTGTCGAAGGGTTGATAATGATCCACATAGTAAACAATATCCTCAGCGGAGAGGCTCTTAAAATAAACTAACGTAACCTCCCGAAAGGTGTGGTATTGTCCATCCATCAACAAGGTTACACCCGTGATAACCGAATGCTGTCTGCCCGAAAGTTTATTCAGCATACGTAGGGCATCTTCGCGGCTGTTGGGTTTGCCCAAAATCTCATCTTCCAACAACACAATCGTATCCGCCGCGATAATGAGGTTTGAATCCGACCGGGCTTCAAAGGGTTGGGCTTTCTTTTCTGCCAAATAAGTCGGTACATCCTTAGCCGGCATGTCATACGGGACGGTCTCATCCACCTTGTTTTCTTCAACCGTGAACGAAAAACCCAATTCAGTAAGTAATTTTTGTCTGCGGGGCGATTTAGAAGCCAGTATCAAAGGGCGTGGAATTGTCAACATCGGCAATAGAGGCAAAAGCAAATCCGGTTACAACTTTAGGAAAAAAATAAGTGGACTTTTGGGGCATCTTGGCCCCGTCATCACAAACGGCAAGCATATCATCCATTTTTACTTCATTGACGATAACTGCCAAATAATTCGTGCTTTCACGAACCATTTTTACAACCTGTGTATAGTCCTTCACATAGCTGATTTCCGAACGAAGGCTCTGCTCGGTGTAGGGAATATTCAAGGCTTGCTGTATGATGAAATAATGCAGAATGGTATAATCTAACCACTTTACGGAATTCGGCAAAGATAAATCAATCGAATCGGGATTCAAAAACGAATCTTTCAACTTCAAGATATGTGAACCCGACGGTAACATCAACCCGAAATGCGCTTGATGTCCTTTTAATTCTTCGTAAATCGGGGAACGCTTATTAAAAGGCAATAAATCAAAATACGTTTGTAGTCGCTCGATGAAATCGGCTTCATTCCAATCTTCCGGCAAACTCACCAAACGATGAGTAGGCAAAATCCGCAAATCATCGGAAGCCATGTTCGTTAGATACATTAAAATATATTGCGCATGGCGATCACTTAACATTCGTGATACCCTACGAGCCGTTTCCAATCGGTGGTGTCCGTCCGCCAGATAGATCGGTTTATCCTTCAGAAAATCTGTGATAAACTGCAACTGCTCATAATTTTGGAGGATACTCATCCGATTTTTAACGCCTTGTTCGTCAAACGATTCCATCACAGGAACATCAATATACGGATCAAACATTTTTTCCAGCGCAAAACTTTCATCCCAATACAACCCATGAACAGGTATTAAGTGCATTTTGCCGACTTCCAAAAGAGCGGTTCGGTCGGCAAGGGAGGCTTCCATCGTGCCTTCGTGGATGATAATATTATCATCTGAAACATTGACGAGGGCTAAAAAACCTTTCCTTAAATAGGTTTTATCACTTCCAAAAAGCGAAAACTGCTGATAAAACGGATAATAAGCCGGCAACGGGTCTTGGATGATGATCTTTTCCGTCCGCCATTGGTTTAACTTACCCACAGCAGTCTTAACGGATTCGGGTTGCGTTAAATGAATGGTGTTGTAGGGTAGGCTTCGCAGGCGGTTGATCTGGGATTCGGAAACGACATCCTTGAGGGGTGAAAGGAACATATACGGCTCCCACCCTAAATCTTGATTCAATCGAAATGCCCGAAACGGTTTGATCTCCCCCATACGTTCATACAAGACGGCAAATATCGGAAAAAAATATCCGACTTAGTTACGCCATTCTTCGGGCTTGAGGTGGAGTAACATATTCAAGTAATTTTCATATCGGGTAGGTGAAATTTCCTCATTTTCAAGGGCTTCCTTAACGGCACAACCCGGCTCATTGTAATGAGTGCAGTCGTTGTATTTACAATTATGGATGTGTTTGAGAAATTCGGGCATGTAGTGGGCAATCTCTGTTTTTTCTATGTCGGTGGGTTCAAATTCACGTAAACCCGGCGCATCAATAATATAGCCTCCGAAATTCAGTTCAAACATTTCCGCAAAGGTAGTCGTATGTTTTCCCCTCCCTGACCAATCGGATAATACGCCTGTCCGCAAACTCAGATCGGGAGCAATCAGATTAATCATGGACGTTTTCCCCGCTCCGGACCGACCATAAAGGAATGATGTTTTATCCTTAAAAATATCCACTAATTCCGGCAAATATTTTTCATCTCGGGCAGAAATTTGATGAACGGGATAGCCGATAGCCCGATACATTTCCGTGTAAGCATCTAAATAGTAAAAATCATCTTCATTATCTAAGAGGTCTATTTTGTTGAAAATCAGCACTGCCGGTATGTGAAAAGCCCCTGTCATCACCAAAAAACGATCTGTAAAGCCCAAAGACATATCCGGCTGTTTGATGGTTAATACAATAATGGCTTGATCCACATTAGCGCAGAGGATTTGCTGTTGAGCGGAAAGGTTGGTTGCTTTACGTAGGATATAATTTTCACGGGTTTCTAAGGCAGTGATAACCCCGCTAACTGTCCCGTCATCGGCGGAAGATTCCAACATAAATTGCACACGGTCGCCTACTGCAATCGGATTGGTGGTTTTTAAGCCCTGCAAGCGGAACTTACCCCGAATGACGCATTCCACCAAATTTCCTGCTTCATCCTTCACCCGATAATGCGATCCCGTAGAACGCATGACTAAGCCTTGTTTTAACTCGGATGCTGTAAGTTTTTCCTTCTCCTTTTTCGGTTTCATGTCCGCCGTTTTGTAGTAAATCTTTCTAATTTTGAAGCAAAATTGAACTCTTTTATTAACCGTTCATCATGTACGAAACGCTGCAACCCGCGCTTCAAGCGGAATTACAATCCATACGCGAAGCCGGTTTATATAAAAACGAACGCATCATCACTTCCCCGCAAGCCGTAGAAATTACGCTTCAATCGGGTCAAAAAGTTCTCAATTTTTGTGCCAACAACTATCTGGGGCTTTCTTCTCACCCCCGCGTCATTGAAGCGGCGAAAAAAGCTATTGATTCTCATGGTTACGGGATGTCTTCCGTCCGATTTATCTGTGGAACGCAAGACATCCATAAGGAATTAGAGCAAAAAATCGCCCAATTCCTGCATACCGAAGATACGATCCTATACGCCGCGTGCTTTGATGCCAATGGAGGTGTATTTGAGCCTCTGTTGGGTGAAGACGATGCCATCATCTCCGATGCGCTGAACCACGCCAGTATCATTGACGGGGTGCGTCTGTGCAAAGCCAAACGCTTCCGCTACGAACACAATAACATGGCGGATTTGGAAAAATGCCTGCAAGAAACACAATCTTGTCGTCATCGGATCATCGTAACGGATGGCTGTTTTTCGATGGACGGTACGATCGCCCAATTAGACAAAATCTGTGATCTTGCCGACCAATACAAAGCCCTTGTGATGGTGGATGAATGCCATGCCACAGGCTTTTTGGGTAAATCCGGCAAAGGTACGATTGAACATTGCGGCGTTTTAGGTCGTGTGGACATCATAACGGGTACGCTCGGCAAAGCGTTGGGCGGAGCTTTAGGTGGCTTTACTACAGGACGTAAAGAAATTATCGAAATGCTCCGTCAGCGTTCGCGTCCTTACTTATTTTCAAATAGTTTACCTCCCGCAGTGGTTGGTGCAAGTATCGAGGTCTTTAATTTATTGAGTGAAACTACTGCTTTACGCGATAAATTAGAAGAAAATACCACCTATTTCCGCCAAAAGATGACGGAAGCCGGCTTCGATATTAAGCCCGGTGTTCATCCGATTGTTCCGATTATGCTGTATGACGCACCATTATCACAGACGTTTGCGGAAAAATTATTGGAGAAAGGTATCTATGTGATTGGCTTTTACTATCCAGTTGTTGCGAAAGGTCAAGCCCGCATTCGGGTACAGCTCTCCGCCGCGCATGACCGCCACCACTTAGACCATGCCATCAATGCCTTTGTTGAAATCGGCAAAGAAACAGGCGTTTTGAAGTAATAATTTCAAAATAATCAACGACTTAGGGCAATTATTGAGTTTGTATTGCCCTAAGTTGTTTCTAAGAAAATTAATAGCGATACATGTCGCTTTTATACGGACCGTCAACGGCGACACCGATGTAACTGGATTGCTCATCGGAAAGGGTTTCCAACTCACAGCCGATTTTGGATAAATGGAGTCGGGCTACTTTTTCGTCCAAATGCTTAGGCAACACGTAAACTTGGTTTTCGTAGTCATCCCCTTTGGTGAAAAGCTCGATTTGCGCCAATACTTGGTTGGTAAATGAATTACTCATCACAAATGAAGGATGTCCCATCGCACAGCCTAAGTTCACGAGACGACCTTCTGCTAATACGATGATGTCCTTACCATTGAGATTATAGAGATCAACTTGAGGTTTGATGGTATCTTTCGTTTGACCGAAATTATCGTTTAACCAAGCCATATCAATCTCATTATCGAAGTGTCCGATATTGCAAACGATGGCTTTATCTTTCAATTTCAAGAAATGACGATCGGTTACGATTCGGCAGTTACCGGTAGCGGTTACGAGAATGTCTGCTAATTCGACCACATTATCTAATTTACGGACTTCGTAGCCTTCCATAGCGGCTTGTAAAGCGCAAATCGGGTCAATTTCAGTAACAATAACCCGCGCCCCCGATGCCCGTAAAGACTGCGCAGAACCCTTACCCACGTCGCCATATCCGCAAACAACGGCTACTTTTCCGGCAATCATCACGTCCGTAGCGCGACGGATGGCATCCACTAAGGATTCCCGACAACCGTACTTATTATCAAACTTGGATTTGGTAACGGAATCATTGACGTTAATCGCCGGGACGGGAAGTGTGCCGTTTTTCACACGATCATACAAACGAAGTACGCCGGTAGTGGTTTCTTCTGTAATTCCGCGCAGGTGAGCGATCATTTCAGGGAATTTATCCAAGACAATGTTAGTCAAATCGCCACCATCATCTAAGATCATATTTAAGGGTCGAGAGCGATCTCCGAAAAAGAGCGTCTGCTCGATACACCAATCGTATTCAGGTTCAGTCATGCCTTTCCATGCGAAAACGGGGATACCCGCAGCAGCAATTGCGGCGGCGGCATGATCCTGAGTAGAGAAGATATTGCAAGATGACCAACGGACTTCCGCGCCCAAATCCACTAAGGTTTCAATTAAAACAGCCGTTTGTATGGTCATATGCAAACAACCTGCGATACGCGCGCCCTTGAGCGGTTGGGTACTTTTATATTCTTCCCGAATAGCCATTAAGCCCGGCATTTCGGCTTCGGCAAGGCGAATTTCTTTGCGTCCCCACTCGGCTAAGGAGATGTCTTTTACTTTGTAGTCTATGACTTTTGTTTCTGCTAACATGAAAAATAGTGATTTATAGCGTAAAAATACACATTTTCAACAGATTTTTATCATTCAACAGTTCCAAAACACCCATTTATAGTTCAAAAATCGCCCCGATAAATACAGGTAGATGTGCAGGTTTCATAAACGATAACAGCACTTAACATCGGTAAATCAGGGTGAAGGGTGTCAAAAAACCATTTGGCGATGTTTTCGGAAGTAGGATTCATCAACAAAGGCGCATTTATTTCTGTACCAACGTCATTTATGAGGCGATGATCTAACAATTCGACCAAAGGTTTAACAATTTTTTTGATGTCCCCGTAGTCCATCACCACTCCTGTATGGGGGTCGCACGCCCCTTCCACACAAATTTCAATAAAAAAGCTATGTCCGTGCAAACGTCGGCATTTGTGTCCTTCCGGGAAATGCGGTAAAAAATGCGCCGACTCCAGCCGAAATTTCTTGCGTAATTCCATTTTCATAGTGCAAATTTCCGAAAAGTTTTCTATGATATGAATAATTATGCAAGCAATTTGTAGTCCTTCAAACATGAATACCAATCTGTGCGATAAGCTGAAAAGTGAAAATTTTTGGCTTTTAGAATCGCCTTAAAATTGAATCAGTAATTTTAGTTTTGACGACTATTTACTAAATTAATCCCAAATTAATCAATTTTTAAGTTATTTTATTGTCAATATATGGTGAAATATTAGTAACCATTGTGTTACATTTTCCGCCAGAGTGTTTCGTTAAATTTTATTTCTTGTTTTTCAAATTTCGCTTATATTTTTAATTAACTGTAAAATTATATTTGCAGAAAGTGGGTCAATTTTTGGTAGAAGAATTTGTGTGAATTCAAGATGAAATTTCCCATTTTTGCATAAGCTAATTGCTACAAACTATAATGAATTTGTATAAGAAAATATACATATTATTTAAGAACGCAAAGGAATCTCTCGTAAATCGGATCAAAGGGTATGGGTATTTTCCAATGTGGCAAATATGGAACTTGAAATATACCTTTACGTCTTTTGCTCTACCAAGGTTAAAATTATATCTCGAAAAAGTCCGTCACAGAAAAAAATGTTATAGCATACCCACATGGGTTGATGATGAATTCCATTTATCGACTTCTCAATTAGACTCCGTTCAGTTAAAAATTGTACTTACAGATGAAAAAATTGAAGACTTATTTTATGTTTGGGAACAGGAATTGGAGAAAATTATATTTGCATTTGAATATATATACAATCCAACGCAAGATAGGTTTTCGTCATTAGATTACAAAACGATTGACGAAAAGGTTTCGCATGGTCTAAACTTGTTTGCAAAATATTATATACATTTATGGGATTGAAAATTTCAACATTCCCAAGTTTCAGCTCCCATTATTTTAGCACGATCTAACCAATTTATGTATCATTGCAGTTCATTTTGAACGATATGTCTAAAGCCATCATCTTTCCCGGCCAGGGATCGCAAGCACCGGGTATGGGAAAACAACTGTTTGAAGACCACCCCGCCGCTCGGACGCACTTCCAATCCGCCAACGACATCTTAGGTTTTGAGATCACCAAGATTATGTTTGAGGGTTCGGCGGAAGACCTGACCCGCACTTCAGTAACCCAGCCCGCTATCTTTTTGCATTCCGTCATCTTAGCGGAAGTGCTAAATTTACAATCACATGCTCAAATGACAGCGGGACACTCCTTGGGGGAATTTTCCGCATTGGTTTTTGCGGGGTCATTGACTTTTGAGGACGGCTTGCGTTTGGTTTCCGAACGCGCCCAAGCCATGCAGGAAGCCTGCGACCTTACGCCCAGCACGATGGCGGCAATCGTCGGATTAGCGGACGAAGTGGTGGAAGAAATATGCGCCGCTATCAATGAAATCGTCGTGCCGGCTAACTATAATTCACAGGGGCAATTAGTCATATCAGGTAGTATCGAAGGAGTGGAACAAGCATTGCTCCTCGCCAAAGAAAAAGGAGCGAAAATAGCGAAACGTATCCCTGTGAACGGTGCTTTTCATTCGCCATTCATGCAACCGGCTCAAGACCGATTGGCACGAGCGATTGAAGCCACGCCCTTAAAAGAACCGATTTTCCCGATTTATCAGAACTGCACGGCTTCGGCAGAGCGTGATCCGGCAAAGATTAAAGAAAATTTAACAAAACAGTTAACGGCACCCGTTCGGTGGACGCAAAGTATCCAACAGATGATAGCGGACGGTGCTACTTCGTTTGAAGAAATCGGTCCCGGTAAAGTTTTACAAGGGTTGGTCAAGCGGATTGATGCTTCCGTTCAAGCAGCGAGCAGAAGCTAAAGCGGGATGTTGATGCTAACCGTCAAGCCCTTATTTGGTGTAGATAGCAATTCAATACTACCCTTTAATTTTTCAACACGGTTAACTATGTTTTTTACACCTCTACCACGTTTAATGGATGGTGCGTCGTTTTTATCCGGTATAAATGGTAGCCCGACTCCGTTATCCGAATAAATTAAATGTAAATGCCCTGATTCATGTTTCAAAGTGATGTTGACAATCTCGGCATGAGCATATTTGATGGCATTGGTTATCAATTCTTGAACTATACGATATAAGCTACATTTTAATTCTGATACTAAATCAGGAAAACCATCCTGAACATCCAAAGTGAAAGTACCCATCCCGCAAGAATTGGCATCACGACATAAATCTCTGATGGCATCCGTAAAAGTACCCTTGATCAGAGCTATGGGGTCTTCATCATTGATAATCTGTCTTAGCTCAAACATCAACATAAATCTAATCATCTGTTGCATCTGACTACACAATTCTTTAGCCTCAATCGTTGATTCGAGGGATTTCAGCTTATCCACTTTCATCATCAACGCTACTAATGTCCCCGTTAGTCCGTCGTGGAGTTCATTAGCAATCCGTTTTCGGTCTCGGGTTAAGATGCCATTGACGGCTTGCTGGTTGAAGGTTATATCATTATCGGTAATATTAAAAAACTGTTCCGTAATATCTTCTTCATTTTCACAAAAAACTATCCGTGCGGTTATTGTTCCGTCGCTTTCACGAATAATCCAATTATTCTCATTATTATTTTTATAAATAACAAAACCATTATCATTCAACAGCTTTTCCACCGATGACCGCGAGGTAATACCATTTTCTGTAAGTAACAATGTTTTCATATGACATTTAATAACGAATTTATGCTATAAAAGATACATACAGCGAACCGGAAATTCATCAAAATTCGACGAAACTTCTTAATCAGACGCTCAATATGTCCATTATGCTTACTTATCTTTATCTAATAGCTGTTGGAGTATTCTTACAGCACCTTTGTAAGCTTCAGCTTCGGGATCAATGAATAAATTTTGCTGAACGCCTAATCGCCTACCTGAAACGTGATATACGCCCTCTATCCTAAGATTATACTTCTGGTTCAAGGCAATCACGGGAGCTAACTGCCCCAAGCCTAAAGGCTTAATACGTAATAAAGCATCAAAGGTTGTCCTTTTTAGGGGGTCTAAATTGAATTTTTTAGGGGCTGACAACGAGCCTAATTCAATTCCTTCCACAATAATCTTTACATCGGCATCTTTAACCCGTAAACTCCGGTTATTGGGATTGTATAAGCTACAACGGATGAATAATTGTTTTTCTTTCCAGTTCGACTTTTCCCAAGAAATACCATCAAATTGTAGTTGATCAGGTGCTTTGACCTCGCAACTTATCAATAACAATACAAATATTAGCGAAATGACGATCAGTAAACGCATAAACATTCTAAGCAGTGCCTTTTAGGTCATGTATCAATGCTTTATAGGCATGATCTAAACTTCCGGTTGGCTCCAGACAAGTACCCTCTTTGCATACATATATGGCATGATCGGATGAAATTTTGTCCGCCAAAACGGGTAGCACCGGCTCTATCGTATGAACTGCCCCCGAAAGAATAACATTACCAACGTAGTAATGTGCGTCCCAATGCGCCCGTTTTTCAAGTGCTTCCGAACCGATAAAAGAAACTTCATATTCCGGTAAAGCCAAACGACTCAAGAGCGAAGCCCAATTTGCATAGGACGAACCGTAATTTTCTACATCATTCAACACATTAGCCATCATTTGTTTAGCTAATGATATATATTTACCATTATGCAATAACTTACCCAATGTGAGTAAATTATGCGCCATAAGGGAATTCGATGCAGGGATCACATTATCAATTATTTCTTTTTTGCGAGCAATCAACGGCGCATCTAAATCCGAAGTATAGAAAAATAACTGACTACCATCATCAAAGAAATGATCGGTGGCATATAACAAATAGCGTACTGCTTGCAGGATGTATTCGTCCTCAAAAGTAGCTTGATACAGCTCTAAGAGTGCGTCAATCACAAAAGCATAATCATCCAAATAAGCATTTACGGAACGTTTATCTTTGGCATAAATACGGAATAAACGATAATCATCTGTCATCTTTTCCGTAATAAACTGCATGGCTTTACGCGCAGATGCCAAATAAGATTCGTTACCGAAAATACGGTATGCGTGAGCATAGGCTTTAATCATCATGCCGTTCCAAGCCGTGATAACTTTATCATCTAAACCCGGACGAATGCGTTGTGATCGCTGATTCAATAATACTTCGTGCGATTCATGGATTAATTTATGTAATCGCTCGATGGGTAAATTGAGTTCACGGGACAGAATCTCATCATCGGCTCTTCGGTGCAAGATATTTAAGCCATGTTCCCAATTACCTTCCTGCTTGCATCCGTAATACTGTGTAAAAACGTAAAAATGTTCTTCCGGCAAAATTGCTTTGAGTTCTTCATATGTCCAGCAGTAAAATTTACCTTCCACCCCTTCGCTATCAGCATCCAAAGCCGAGTAAAATGCACCGGAAGGATGCGTTAACTCCCGTTCTATAAAAGCCAAAGTCTGATGAACAACCTTTCGGAAAAGTTCCTCATCATATTTAACGGAAGCATCCGAATAGAGCGTAACCAACTGGGCATTATCATACAACATCTTCTCAAAATGAGGAGCTAACCAAAATCGGTCAGTCGAATATCGGGCAAAACCGCCCCCTAATTGGTCATAAATTCCACCGTAAGCCATTTTGACTAAAGTCGTATGGACGGCTTCACGGGCTTTCGGATGTTGGGAGTAATAAGCGTATTTCAATAGGAAATTCCAATTCGTCGGTAATGGGAACTTAGGTACATGATCCGTTCCACCCCACTCCGAATCAAAACGTTCTGACCAAGGAATAAATATTCTGGCTAACTGTTCGGCTGTAAATGATTTGTCAGTTACAATTTCATCGATGGCTCCGTAAAGTTGGACGGCTTCAGCTACATTTTGACCGAATTGGATAGCTTCCTCCTTCCTGTTTTGCCAAAAGTCTGCCAAATAGGTCAGTAACTTCATCCAAGCATCTTTAGGAAAGTAAGTACCGCCATAGATCGGTTTACCGTCCGCCATTGCAAAACAGTTGAGAGGCCAACCGCCATGACCATTGTTCATCAGTTGGACTGCCTCCATGTAGATATGATCCACATCGGGGCGTTCTTCTCGATCAACTTTGATACAAACAAAATGCCTGTTCATTAGTTCCGCTACTTGAGCATCTTCAAAAGATTCACGTTCCATCACATGACACCAATGGCAAGCACTGTACCCAATACTAATAAGCACCAACTTATTTTCACGCTTTGCTAAGTCAAGTGCTTCTTGTCCCCACGGATACCACTGTACCTGATTGTAAGCATGTTGTAACAAGTAAGGACTTGTTTCTTCGATCAGAAGATTAGGAGCTGAAGACATAAATGAATTAAAGTTAGTTGTTTAATGGAAGTTTTATATGAATATATTAAGCGATCGAGTGTTTTAGTTGCGATTTTTCCTTCTTCTCTTTCTCTTTCTTTTTGGCATCAACTCCGTTTTCTGAAACTACCTTCAGAAAGTCATTTGACTTGATCGGTTTTCTTTCCAACGCAAGATCAATCACTTGATCCATTTGTGATACGTAATGTACATCAAATTGATCCAACTGATCGGTAGGGATTTCCTTAACGTCCTTTTCGTTTTCTTTACACAAGATCACACTTTTACAGCCCGAACGTACCGCCGCTAATAATTTTTCCTTAATACCTCCTACCGGAAGGACTTTCCCACGAAGCGTTATTTCTCCCGTCATCGCTAAATGAGGCTTCACTAAACGTTGGGTATAGACCGAAGTCATGGCAGAAAGGAGCGTTATTCCCGCCGAAGGACCGTCTTTAGGGATAGCACCTGCCGGAATGTGAATATGTATATCCCACTCTTTGAAGGCTTCCGGTGGAATATTTAGCTTATCAGCATTGGCTTTTAGGTACATGAATGCCACTTGAGCGGATTCCTTCATCACATCTCCCAACTGACCCGTCAAGGACAATCGCCCTGCCCCACGAATCAACACACATTCCACAAAAAGAATTTCTCCGCCTACCTGCGTCCATGCTAAGCCGACGGCTACCCCCGGTACGTCAATTTTCTGATACAATTCTTTCTCAAACCGCTTCACACCGAGATAGGATTCAACTTTAGCTTCGTCTAAAACGACCTCTTTAACTTTGTTCTCGACAACATCTTTTGCTACACCCCGACACAAACCCGCCATCTTTTGATCTAAAGCCCGAACACCGGACTCACGGGTATAGCCTTCGACAACCAATCTCACTAATTCATCCGTTAATACAACCTGCTGATCCTTCAAACCATGTTCCCGTTTTTGTTTAGGGAGCAAATGTCGCTTAGCGATTTCGATCTTTTCCTGCATGGTGTAGCCATTGATCTCCACAATCTCCATCCGATCCAACAATGCCGGGTGAATGGTATCTAAAGAATTAGCCGTAGCGATGAACATAATTGAAGACAAATCATAATCTATCTCCAAATAATGGTCATTAAAGGCATTGTTTTGTTCCGGGTCTAAGACCTCCAAGAGTGCCGCAGAGGGATCACCCCGCCAATCGTTCCCCACTTTATCAATTTCGTCCAATACAAAGACAGGATTACCGGATTTTGCTTTTTTGAGTCCCTGAATGATTCTGCCCGGCATAGCTCCAATATATGTACGACGATGCCCGCGAATTTCCGCTTCATCTCGAACGCCCCCTAATGAAATACGTACTAAGTTACGTCCCAATGAGCGAGCAATCGATTTCGCCAGAGAAGTTTTACCTACGCCCGGAGGTCCGTAAAAACATAAAATCGGGGCTTTCATGTTGGCTTTTAACTTCAGAACAGCCAAATATTCGATGATGCGTTCCTTAACTTTATCTAAGCCGAAATGGTCTTCATCCAGATATTTCCGTGTTAGTTTGAGGTTAAAACGATCTTTCGTATATTCAAACCAAGGAAGGTCTAATAACCATTCAATATAGTTTAATGAAACTCCATATTCGGGCGAAGCACTATTCAAGCGATTTAACTTGTGTAGCTCTTTCAAAAAAGCCTCTTCAGCTTCAGCAGACCACAGTTTTTTTTCCGAGCGTGCCTTAAACTCCTCAATTTCATTCTCAAAGCTATATTCGCCTAATTCATCTTGGATCGTTTTGATTTGTTGGCGGAGGAAATAGTCGCGTTGTTGCTTATCCAAGTCAACTTTTACTTTAGATTGAATTTCCTCACTGAGTTCCAAAACCTGTAATTCCTTACTGAGATGCTCCAGAATGAACTGTGCTTTTTGCATAAGGTCTTCGGTTTCTAAAATTTCCTGTTTAACGGGAACATCTAAATTGAGGTTGGAAGCGATAAAATTCGCTAAAAGGTTAAGGGTAGGTAGATTATGAAGGTGTATAGATGCTTCATTCGGAATATTAGGGGAAAGTTCAATAATACGCTGTGCTTCATTTTTTAGCGAAATGAGCATGGCTTTGGCTTCATCATTTTGGAGGTCTTCCTCTTGCCAGTCGCTTACTTGCGCTTTGAAGTAGGGTTCTTCTTGAGTAAATTCATTGATCTTAAACCGATTACGACCTTGAATAAAAATAGTTACACTACCATTCGGCATGGTAATCATCCGCATGATAGATGCCACCGTCCCGGCCATATACACATCTTCGCTGGTGGGTGTATCCACTTCCGGGTTTTTTTGAGCTACCACCCCAACCAAACGGTCTTTCTTGGCATAAGCATCGCGTACTAATTGAATAGACCGGTCTCGTGCAACGGTGATGGGAATCATTACTCCTGAGAAGAGAACCGTATTACGCAAAGGCAAAATAAAAAGCTCTGCGGGAAAGTCCTGCGGTTCTATGGGATTATCGGATTCATCTTCCAAAAAATCTATCAGCGCGTTATCAAAAGCGTCTTCGTCGGGTAAATTACCTTGAAAAAGTGGAAATAACAGCGAGTTATCTGTCATATTGAATAGTTTAAAACCGAATAACTGCCATTTTGTCTAATTGCAGTCGTGATAAATAAGTAGTCAAATTCAATGCCTATGGCAATATTACGACTTTCTTTTTTCCTTACAATAGCCAAGAATCAACAAAGTAAGGTCTACTAACAAAAAACAAGGGAGGATATGTCGTCCTCCCTTGTTATCAATATTTCATCAATATAAGTTTAGTTTTTCACCACTTTCAGGGTCGTTAACGAACCGTTACGATTAACGGTCATCACATAAACACCGTCAGTTACACCGGACATATCGAATGGAATTTCGTTCACGCCTTCTTGCGTCGTAATCATACGATCTAAGATCACGCGTCCCGTCATATCCACTACTTTAACAGTTAGGTTTTCAGATTCCGAAGAAGCCAACTTTAAGGTAAATTCTCCTTTAGTCGGGTTCGGATAGATGTTCATTTCTTGCTCACTGAAGAAATCAACTGCCATCTCTTTCGGACCTACACAAGTACCAACAGCAGTTACCGTAACGGGCGTAGTATAGGCAAAACAATTCGAGCCGTAACGCGCACGGAATACATAAACACCGGGCGTTAAATTACGGAAGGTCGGATTAGTAGCACCTAAGGGGTTGGTCGTCCAGTTGGCTTGACCTTGTTGACGACGTTGATAAGCAACAACACCTCCTTGAGCGACCGAACAGCTGTTCGATGCTGTAATTCTGACCTGACCGTTATTACAGTTCGGGGCAGTAGGACGAGAAATGTTCGCCGCACAGGCTTGGATACCGGGTGCGCCAACAGAATTAACCGCTACATAACGACTCAACGCACAAGCACGTGCATTATCACGTGCATTAAATACATTGAAATCATATACACCATGCGATAAACCAGCAATGATAACTTGACCGGTTTGTGGAACGATGTTCGGAGTCGGCGTTGTAACCGTGAAATAGTCCGCAAACGTGTACTGACGACCCGTTAACGGTGGATTCGGTGTTCCTGCATCTGTACCACCCGTTACTTGAATTTGAACAATACCGTCATTAGACGTTCCACAGCTGGGGGAAGTAGTTGTAGTCGCACTGGTAATATTCAAGGCAGTTGTAGCCGGAATGTTGATGTTTAATTCATCAAAACAACCCAAAGCATCTACTACACGAAGTGCGTTATTTTGTGCCACAACGTTATCAATACGAACGATTAAGTCTTGGAAGAACGGTGTTAAAACAGGGACAACCGGCTGACCGTTCAGATAAAACACGGGGTTAACCGGTGGATTGATTAACAATACTTCAATATAAGCATTGTTCGGACTCGGACAAGAGGATTGGATACCTCCATTCAACGGAGACGTACTCACATCTAAGTAGAAGTTGGACGTAGAAGTAACGCGGGTATTACCGTTCGGGTCAGTAACGGCAGGACAGCTATTCGGCGTACCTGCATCCCGAACCACCACTTGATAATCGCCCGGTGTTAAGCCCGTGAAAATGTTATTCGTCGTATAATTACCACCACCATTGATCGAGTACAGATATGGTCCTACACCACCCGTAGCACGTACGATGATACGTCCATCCGGCGTACCGCTGAGTCCCGTACAGCTGGCAGACGTTACTTCCGTTGTAAACGTAACAGGTGTCGGTGCGGTAAGGGTAATGTTATGTACATAAGGCGTAATGCAAGTACCACCATTACCTGTTAAGGTAAGTGTGTAATTACCTGCAAAAAGATTAGACCACGTAAAGGTTGCCGTTGTAGCAGTACCTCTATTTCGGGGATTAAAGCCGGACAAAGTAGCACTTCCACCACCCGTACCAAAACGAATCGTAGCAACAACTTCGCCACTGTTCGTACCCGGACAATCAGGATTACGAACCTGTAAACTCAAGATTTGGAAATCATCTGCGGAAGTATTGGCAATCGTTACAGAACCTGCAATTTTACACTTCGTCCGTTGGTTGGTAACAATTACATTGTAGTTGCCCGGAGCTAAATTCTGAACGAGAACCGCCACATTCGGCGCAGGATTCATATTCAGATTCGGTGTACTGGTCATAGATAAACTCGTTACCCCATTATCAACCGAAATCGTATAAGTATCCGCTAAGTTCGGTGTATTAATTGTTAAGGAGAATTCTCCGCCACCATTACAACTTCCAGCTATCGTTGGGGTTATAGTTAGGGTCTCTAACGTAGCACTAATCGTAATCGGACCTGCTAATACTGCAATGCAACCATTGGCATCTACTGCCTGTGCAACATAGTTACCTGCTTGTAAACCTGTGAAGGCTTGTGTTAATGACTGAACACCCGTAAACGTTTGAACGGGTCCAACTTCAGGAGTTAACGTAAAACTAATCGGTAAACGACCGCCCGTTACGTTGATGGTAATTGAGCCATCCGGCGTTCCCGAGCAAGTTTGGTTCGATACAACTGGAGCCGCCATAGCAAAATTACCTTCATTGTTGATGTCAATTTGAAGGGGCCAAGAAGTCCAACAGTTCAAACCAGTTCCTTGTTCTCTAACGATAATCCAGTTGGCACCGATAGGCACGCCCGGAGCTAAGTTATTAAACGTAGCAGCGGCTTGGAAGCTAACACCACCGTCCATAGAATATTCTAAGGTACGACCACCCGTTGCACGTACCATAATCGAACCCGTAGCATTACCGCCACAACGAGGTTGCGTAATATCTACCCCTGTAATAACAATCGGGGTTGGTTCGGTGATTGTAATTGCCGTCGGGTATGCTGTAAAGCAACCGTTACCGTTATCCGCGAATACAACGTATTCACCTGCCATTAATCCAGTGGGTTGGGTGAAGGTCGTGGCATTATTAACGGGTCCCTGACCTATAATATTGGTTGTACCGATAAGATGAACCGCTATTGCACCCGTTGTAAAGGCACTAATGCTACCGATCGTTGTAGAACTTACTTGCGTAGCACCACTACATACACGGTCAATCTTCGTTACGTTGGTAATATTCGGTCCATTTTGCGTACCGAGAACTACTTTCACTTTACGTGTACAGCCCGCTGGATTACCTAGATCAAGAATCGTAATTTCATATGAACCCGGATATAAACCTGTGAAGTCGAATGACGTTCCACCCGGAAAGGTCCGGTTAACCGGAATAACTGCAAAAGCCGGAATTTGGAACGCAGTACCCGTAAGTGTGTACTGATAGTTGCCTGTACCGCCTTCTACTTCTGTTAGAATATTCCCAAAAGCACCATTACAAGCACCGGCGGTAGGGGTCGTTCTTACTGTGATCGTTGCTAACGTAACGTTAGCTTCAACGCAACAGCCTGCTGCATCTACTACACGAATGGTATATTCACCTTCAGCCAAATTACGGAACGTATAGCTGGTGTTACTGGAAGTACCGTCTAAGTTACCGTTGACATAATATCTTTTTGCTCCCGGAGAACCACCCGTCGGTCTAACTGTAATTGTACCGTCGTTGCTTCCGCAGTTGGGTTGGGTAAAGGAAACCAATGACGGGTCTAAAATCAAACCACTGGCGTTGAACATGTTTCTTGTTCCACCGCCAAGTGCTTCACAACCGTTCGCATCCACAACTACGATTTGATAGCCACCTACACGCGGATATAAATCGGTAATTCTATTCGATAAAGAGAAGGTTCTGCCACCGTCAACCGAGAAACGTAACGGTAACTTACCGCCCGTAGCCTGGATTTCTATCGTTCCGCCTACGGGGTTAGTATTACTACAAACAGGGTTCGTAACAATAACGTTCTGAATGATGAACGGAACAGGTGCATCCACCGTAACGGGTGGCCAGAAAGCCGTACAACCGTTCACGTCAGAAACGCGGATTAAATACGTACCCACCGCTAAATCGCTGAAGACCATACTGCCCGAACCTGATGCGGTAAACGAAATACCATCATTGATCGAGTAGAATAAGTTAGGTGCTCCGGATGCCGCGATAATTATCTGACCTGTATTCGCACCGTTATTCGTGAAACATTCAGTACCACGAACCGATACGTTTAATATTTTCGGAGCATTCGCATGATTTAAGGTGAGTGTAGTTTTGCCCGTACAGTTGTTGTTATCTCTTACCGTGATCTCATAGAAACCGGCTTGGATAAAATCAAAGCGATTCGATACTTGGAAGTTAGCACCATCCAACGAATACATATACGGAGGTGTTCCACCCGTAGCTGTTACCGTTAACGAACCGTCGCCTACCACACAAGAAGTCGGAACTGTTCCCGAAGCCGTAGCAGAAATAACTGAAGGTTCGGAAAGATTGATTGTAGAAGTGGCAATACAGCCGTTGCCGTCGCGGACATCTACCGTATAGCTACCTGCCGTTAACAGTCCAAAAATATAAGAAGTATTGGTAGTCGTCGGTGAATATGCACCGTTATTGATGCGATAAGCAAACGGAGGTGTTCCCGTAGCCGGAGCTAAGTTAACCGTAATGCTACCATCATTACCGGCGTTACATTTCGGCATCATCGGAACAAGAGAACCGATTTGCACACGATTAATTGTATTGATGATTAAAGCATTAGCTACATCAACAGAACAGCCGTTCGCATCCATAACCGTAGCACGATACGTACCCGGATTTAGATTGGTAAATGTACCCGATGTTTGCGGTCCAACCGTTACCGGTCCGGTTAAGGTGAACATTTTTGCACCCGTTCCGCCTGTAGAAGATACAATGATTTGCCCTAATTGTTGGTTCGGGCAGGAGATTTGCGTAACCGTTGCCGATGCGGTTAATTGGGTCGGTTCAGTGATGTTGATGGTTTGCGAAGCCGTACAGTTACGAGAATCTACCACCGTTAAAGTATAGATACCCGGCGTTACGTTAGCAAAACGATTATTACCCGGTTGAGGCGCACGACCCGATAACGTATAGATCATATCGCCAGTGTTTCCGGTAACGTTAACCGTAATGTTAGCAGTGCCTCCTTTACATAAGATCGGATCAACAACCGGATTAAGGATTAAGGAATTAGGTCCTTGCACAACGGTAACCGGCGCAGTAGCCGAACAGTTATTGGCATCTGTAATCCGAACGGTATAATCGCCGGGTTGCAAATTGGTGAATGTTTGATTCGTCTGCGGATCGCGTAAAACGGGTCCTGCAATGATCGAATATAAAACCGTTCCCGTTCCACCCGTTACGGAAGTAACCGTAATCGTACCGTTGGTTTGTCCACAGGTTGTCGCACTAGAGGTAGTTTGTAAGCCCAGATTACCCGGCAAGTCTACCGAAGCGGAAGCCGTCGTAGCACAACCGTTAGCATCCGTTACTACGATATTATAGTTACCGGCAGATAATCCCGAAAATACATTGCTCGATTGTTTGGGACGATTAACGGGACCTGCTAATTCATATTGTAATGTACCCGAACCGCCGGTAGCAGTAACGTTGATCGTACCGTTTGAGCTTCCGCAGGCAATCGTTCCGCCCGTAGCACTGGCTGCTAATTGCGAAGGATTGGAAATAAAAGCAGGATTTGCATTTAACGTACAGCCGTTCGGTAATAAAACCGACGCGAAGTAAGTACCTGAAGGCAAATTCCCAAATACATTCGTAGCACTGTTTTCAACGGTAACGTTATTGCCTCTCAATGTGTAACGCGCACCCGAAGGAGTTGGACTGATAATCGTCAATGTACCATTGTTATTATTAACACAAGTAGTCGGTAGCGTAGAAACTACAACCGCAGGCGGATTGGGATTAACACCAACGGTGAAAGTCATACTTCCGGAACATCCCTGACCGTCTCTCGCAGTAACCATGTATGCCCCTGCTTTCAAGTTATCGAAACGGGTCGAAGGTTGAGCGGGACGCGATTCCACGCCTTCCAACGAATAGGTCGTATTCGCACCTAAAGGAGCAGTGATGATAATCGAACCATCAGCACTAATATCACAAGTTGTAGGATTCGTACCGGCGGAAATCATCAACCCGTTACCTGCGTTAACCGTGATGGTTGTAGCGATACTGGTACAGTTTCCGGCAAAAGCTATCACTGAATACGCGCCGGGTGCTAAATTACCGAAGAAAGGACTGCTTTGAGCAGGTCGGCTTTCCGCGCCGTTCAAAGCATAAGTTACACCTTGACCTACGGGAGCTGTTACGGTGATTCCAGCGTCAAAAGCAGTTGCACAGGTGGCATTTGTTGAAGTCAATGCCGGTGCCGCTAAGGTATTAGCATCAGACAATACGATTTCCGCTGTCTTCACTTCACAACCCGTTCCATCTTTCACGGTTACGATATAACTACCGGCAATCAAATTGCTGAAAACGTTATTGGGAGAATCTCCTAAGTTAATCGGTCCCGACAGTGCATAGGTAAATTCTCCGCCGATGGGAGCATTCACCGTAATATTTCCGCCCAAACCGCAAGCAGGATTCGTCTTAGAAGTCGCTACTTGGAAAGGAATATCTGCACCGACTGTTACACTTTGGGTGTATTCACAGTTATCCGTATTATTTTTGGCTCTAAGTGTGTAATTGCCCGAAGGTAAATCAAAAAAGTCAACGCTACCCTGCGCGGGACGAACCGAAGCACCCGTTAAGGAATACGTGTAATTTGCACCAACAGGTGCAGTTACTTTAATCGAACCGGAGGGAAGTGCTGAACAAAAAGCATTCGTCGTCGTAGAAGTAACATTAACGGCGGGGCAACCTGCTACATCATCCGTTAAGTTCAATACGATCATATCATCGTTACCAACACCGGGCGCGCCTTGTCCCTGAATAGGAGAAGGGAAGCTGGTGAAATTGGCACTGTTAGAATAACCGGCAACCGCAATTCTACCTTGACCGTCAGCCGATAATGCACGGGCTACGTCATCCGACGCACCACCATGTAAAATGCTCCAAGAACGAGTAAAGTTGGACGTGTTAACTTTCAATAAGAAGAAGTCAAACGAACCTGCATTACTTTGTTGAAAAGGTAAGTTTACAGCATTCGGATTAACGGTAGTAAAGTTGGGGCTGTTACTTGAACCGGTAACGTAAACATGATTACCCACAACCGCAATACCATAACCTTGTTCGGTACTGCTTCCACCAATGTAGGTTGACATAATCAAACCGCCACTCGGATTGGAAGCAAAAAGGAAGGCATCTTGTAACCCGCCGAAAGCGGATTGGAATACATTATTAGATAAGGGGAAGTTTGTAATACTACTCGTGATCCCTGTACCGAAAACGTTACCGTTAGCATCTATATCCAAAGCCGTAATGAAATCCAAATCATTACCACCGTAATAGCTGAACCAATTTTGCGTACCCGTACCGCTAAAACGAGCGATAAAAGCATCAGTAGAGGAACGTAACGTCGTTTGCATCACACCGGGAGTAGCCAAATTCAATGAACTGGTTTGACCGGCGAGATAAACGTTGTCGTTTGCATCAACAGCTACCGCCCAACCTTGCTCATCATTCGCACCACCCACATATTTTGACCAGACTCGGCTTGTACCATTTGCGGCAACCCGTGCCAAGAAAGCATCGCGCGTACCATTGAGGTTTCCTACGGTAGCGATACCGGAAGTAGAAAAAGTACGTCCAGCAACGGCAACTTCACCGTTGGAGAAAACGTCTAAGGCACTGACTTGATCGTTAGAACTACCGCCGAAATAAGATGCCCAGTTGCGTGTACCGTTAGTCGCTAATTGGAAAACAAAACCATCACCACCACCACCGGCAGTTGTTTGGAATGCACCATTAGTTACGGGAAAGTTGGTACTGGTGGTTGTTCCACCAACGTTAATCGTATTATTAGCACCTATGGCAATAGCAAGAGCTTGGTCTCTGCCTGCACCACCGAAATAAGTAGCCCATAAAATCGTTCCGGTCGGGCTTACTTGCAAAATGACGGCATCATTATCGCCACCACTGGCGGGTTGGAAACCGCCTACAGTTCCCGGAAAGGTATTATTGGTAGTCCAGCCGGCTAAAATTGTATTGCCGTTAGCATCAATATCAACGCCCATCGCGCGGTCGAAGGAATTACCACCACGATTGAAAGAAAATTGACGGGTTAAGGGGTCAATGACTAAATCTTTTGATTGGTCATAAGCACCGACCTTAAAGCTGACAACCCCGTTTTTTAGTTGATAATAAGAAGCGATGGTTTCATTACCTTGAAAGGTAACGGGTGCTTCATCAGCGATTGATCCTAAAGGTGTTGAAGCATTCACAACACCTGCGCGGTCAATCGATAAATTCTTAAATCCTTCGTATTGCAGCTGAATTTGGTCAGGATTTCCGCCCGGGTGAACGATAAACTCGTATTTAATGGAAGCAGATTGATTCTTAACAGTATAGAATACGAGGTCTATGTTCGGATAAATATTATGATAAGTAATTCTTTCATAAGAACGTACTCCCGTGATGGCTTGCGAACCTTGATAATAATGGCTCACAAAAGGCTGTGCTTGCTCACTCGTTACGCGTGCGTAGGGATTTGCCCCTACGAATCGAATATCCGAGCGGAAACGAGCTTTGAGTACGGATTGGTCCCCCTCCTTTTCGATTTGGGAGAAGACGTAACTGACAGCATCGTTACGGAAGTAAAGCCTTACCCCGTTATTTTCAGCCGTAAATAAAACGTCTGCACGAGGTTTGCCTTCGCTGTCAACGACTTGACCTCTGTTTTCGGTAAATGCCAGCGTTGGTTGTATAGGCGACTTATTAGCAGTTCCCGCCTGTACGACCGCAAACACGGACATGAACAGTAGTGATGATAAAAGTTTTTTCATAACTAACTACTATTGATGAAATAGTATGGAAAACGCAAAATTAGCAATATTCCTTTTCAAATACTATCGTTTGCTGTTTTTGATAGGACAAATGACGTGGAAAAGAAAAAAGTAAGCCGACCCTGTACATGACAGCATCGGCTTACTTGTAATATATGAAAACCCGTTAGTTATTTAGAACTGATAAGTTAGATTCAGGTAAAAGGTTCTGCTTTGTAGTCCCGGAACGGTATTGATGAAACGACGATTGAATTCAGGAATGTTCGCCTGCTCATTCAACAAATTATAAACGAAGAATTGTAAGTTCAGGTCTTGAGTAGCGTCGGGCTTGATAATTTTTAACAAATTAACATTTACGTTCATCGTTACAAAGTTAAATGCCTTGGCTTGCGGATTGATGTTTCGGATCGGTGCAAACTGATTACGGAAGGGGTCAAAGTTAGGCGCATTATCAGTCGCTCCTGCCGACTGCCAGAACGCTCCAATAGAACCATAGCGTTTGTAATTATAGATGATGGACAGTTTGTACATCAGGTTAGGCATCGTAGTGAAATCCCGAACCTCTTTGTTTAGACCACGAGCTGTGATTTTCAGGATATTCTCCTGATATAAGAATGAACCTGTAAACAGTAACGAAGCAATCGGTGTCGCTTTCACTTCAAATTCAGCACCTTGAAATTCCAAACGGTCAGCATTAAAGTAGGTGTTGATATTCGCTGCTTCTTCAGTAGGACGACGGGTAATCAAATCCCGTTGTTGGCTTCGGAAATAAGTCGCAGAAACCTGTACCTTTTTGAGGTCATAAAAGATTTGGGCATCAAAGGTTGCGATACGTTCTGCGTTCAGGTTATTTGCCCCCCGTAAAACGGGCGTATTGATACTGGTTTCCCCTCTAAATGCCGCGCGGAACGCTTCACCATACAATAGTTTCAAACCTAAACGTGGAAAAGGATTAAAAATCAAGCCGGCACGTTTTGTTAAGTTCAAGTCCTGATTGGTGGCTTTATTCACCTGCAAACCGCCGATAATTTTAATTTGACGAATCGGTTGATAACTGACCTGCGTATAACCACTTGTCCAAATATCACTAAACTCGGGGATCGTTACCGCACCGCGCGTTTTGGCTTCGCCATTCAAATTCCAAACCACACCGCCTACAATAATGTTCGCCTTTTTGTTCCAAAAATTAACATGGACAGTGGGTTCTAAAAGCAAGTCTAAGGCATATTCACGGAAGGGGGCAACCGGTGCTCCCGGCAGGTTAAAGCCGGCATTAAAAGAATTAACGGTTGCGTTAACTTCTAAACTAACATGCTCCGTAAATACTTTTTCGTACCCTAAGTCCCCAAAGAAACGATTACTTTTTACTTGATCGCCGACAGGGTAAACACTCCAGTTTGGGGATGACCCCATCGTGGTATAGGTAGTATGGGCAAAAAGGGTGTTAAACGTAAATTCTTTGTACTTACCCCCTACCCTTGCCCCGAAGTTGGCACGTGGGACTCGAATGGTTTTTTGAAGTAATTGATTGGCGCGGGGTCCCGTTGCAGGTACTTCATCATAAGCAGTTAAATCCCAGCCGTCATCTTGATAGTATTGAATACCGGCATGTATTTTTAAGGAATCAATATTTCCGCCACCGGATACGGAAGCCATCCGCGCGCCTAATGTACCGCCGCCAACTGTACCCTTAATTTTGGCTTGATCCGTACCGGATTTAGTGATGATGTTAATGACACCTGAATAAGCATTTGTACCATAAAGTACCGATCCGGGACCGCGAATAACCTCAATTTGCTGGACTTCATTCAAGGGGAAAGAGGCTAAAATCGCCATATCCAAGCCTCCGAAGATGCCTTCCCGTACCGGACGACCGTCTAAGAGAATGAGTACGTGGTTATTGATGTGGGTAAGCATATCTCCACGTATGGAGACGGCATTTTGAGTAAATAACGATGAACCCGTAACAAAAACGCTGGATGCCCGTTGTAACACATCCGCTAAAGTATTAGCACCTAAACGCTCGATCTCTTCTTGACTGATTGTGGTTACAACCCCCGGTGCATCATTGATACGCTCGGCAGACTTAGAAGCTGTGGAAATTTTCACATCCAACAGACTGCTAAAATCCAAATCCCCGGTCGCCACTACGGGTGCTGCCGTATTGGTGGAAATATCTTTTTTCTCAATTTCAGCGGTCAAGTTAGACTCCTTACGCATAGCGATAATTAAATCATCATCGCCGGGTACAGCATTAACCGTTTTGCCTTTATAACGATACAAGTTAGCGGAAAGCTGGACGTTTTGATTTTGGGTTAATTTCAATTCAAACCTTCCGTTCTTGTCCGTTCTGGTAGAAACCCCCTTTCCGACTACGTTGATGACTACACCTTCTTTGGGCTGGCGGGTATCAAAGTCAATCACCTTACCGGAAATGTAGTAATAAGTTGGTGTGGGAGGTGCTTCCGGCTTATCCTGTTTAACGGGTGGCGGATTATATCTCGGTTGCGGAGGCGGTGTTTTTTCTTCCGTTTGATTTTTTTTCTGTTTACGCTTACGGTATTCGGGTTGCGCTTGGGCAACTTGAACGCTTATCAAGGCAGAAAAAACTACCAAGACAGACCATCGGAGTAAGGAGGTGTTGTGCATAGAAATAGGCTATACCAAACCGGATTAAAGGATGAAAATACGTAATCAATCGTATTATACGACTGAAATAATTTCAAAAATCTATAATCCATCCCGAATTTGCAACCGATATGGATAAAAAAGGACGAAAGAAAACGTCCCGCAACCCCTAATACACTGATTAAGACGGCTCTGGGACGAGTATTAGGCGAATATAATTTTTACATGAACAAAGTAATACGGCTTCTGTCTGCACATTCCAGATATTTAGCCACGCCACCATAATTAATGCCGTTAACCAATTCTTCACGTTGAATACCCATGAGGGTCATCGTCATCTCGCAAGCACAAATTTGTACTCCCATCTCAATAGACAAAGACAACAGTTCGGAAAGAGAAGTGATGTTGTGTTTTTTCATCAGGTTTTCAAACATTACCTTTCCTGCACCCATCATGTTCATCTTAGATAACTTAACGTCATCAATACCCGAAGGTAACATGAAGGTCATCATCTTTTCCATCATGTTTTTACCTTCGTAGGATGATTTTTGCTTTAAGGCTGTCAACCCCCAGAAAGTAAAAAATAAATGTGCCTCCATACCCATACTTACCGCACCGGTAGCAAGGATAAAAGCGGGCATCAGTTTATCAAATTCGTTGCTGGAAACGATTATGGATAAGCGGCTTTGGGGTGTGTTGTTTTCTAACTCTTGTATTCGTGCCTCTAAGGCATTTACTTGCTTTTGTAATGCCACCATCGTGTCAATGGTCAGCATCGGAGTATCGAGAATAGCGTTCATGTGATTATAAGCTAAGGTTAAGATTTTTTGATGATTGCCGATTGGGTGGTACCTTCTGTGAAAGAAACCATACTGTTACCCGTTTTACGAAGCCAAGCCTCTAAGTCTGGACGGAAAGCTGGGTCGGTTGCCAAAACTTGCAGTTCCTCACCGGAAGCCATCTGATTGAACTTTTTGGAGATCATCACAATAGGCATTGGGCAACGTACACCGCTACAATCTAATTGAGGTAGACTTGCCGATTTTTCGGGCGTAACAGTAGCCGTTATTTTTTCAGATACCGGTGCAACATTCCCTGATTTGGGAGCAACGGTCTGTTTTTTGCTTTTTTTGAATATTGAAAATATACCCATAGAGGACAATATATGTAGTTTTAAGAGAGCTAATGTTAGTTGTATTGAAAACCAATGGCTAATATATCATCGGTTTGCTCTAATTGTTTTTGCCAATTATCCACGTCCTCGTTTAAGTGTTGAACGATTTGGTCAAAGGTTAACTGGCGGTATTGCTGAAAAGCTAAGATCATCTGTTTTCGTCCCAATTTCTTTACTTTTCCGGTGTCGGACACGCCATGTTGGTCGAACAAACCATCCGTAACCATATACACGCGGTCTTGGCTTTGGAGTTGCAGTTCCTTCGTTTCATAATTCCGAAGCAAAATATCATCCGTTTCATTCGGAAGGGGTAAACCCGCAATGGGAAAACGATCCCCTTCAATGATATTCAGCACTCCAAATCTTTCGTGATAGAGTGATGAATTGGCACCTGCAAACTGTATTTTCCCGCTATTGAGGTCAATCGTACAGGCACACATTTCCATACCATCCGTTAATTTGAAGTCGGCATTATCCGGCTGTAAACTGCAAATCAATCGAAAATTCATCAGCGTCAGGATTTGGGCGGGGTCAGTCTCCCGAGTCTCTATCAAGATATTATTCAGCGTATTAATCCCCAAAAGGGAGATCATCGCTCCCGGTACGCCATGCCCTGTACAGTCTGCCACGACCAATATCAACTTATGATCCACTTTACCCCACCAATAAAAGTCACCACTTAAATGATCCTTCGGACGATAGACCACAAAGGAATCCTTCAAGTGCTGTCTAAGTGAATAAGCATCTTGTAAGATATTACCCTGAATACGAGAAGCATAGATCAGACTATCATTAATGTCTTTATTTTTTTGATTGATCTGGTCTGCTTGATCCGAAATTTGCTCTAATTGTGCCAAGACTTCTTCTCTTTGTTGCCGATTCGACTGAACCAAACGGTCAACTACGCCTTTACTATCTGTTAATTGAATAATCAGTTCGGTAACAGCACGTCCAAAGCAGAGCAAACTACCGGCATCTGATTCTGAAGGCATCTTTTCAAAGAATAGTCCCCAATACTTATCATTTCCTAAAGAAAATAAATAAAGTAACTCATACGGCAGATAAATACCTTCAAAGGTAGTATATTCGGCATTCGTAACCGTAACATAACCGTTATGACTACATCCAAATAGAATATTTTTGTTAATATTTATGACTGGGCATTCTTGGTCAAACGACCGAACCTCGGGATAGGCGGGCGAAAAAAAAGTTTGTATATCATACACCCCAATTCTCTTCATTTCAATCACAAAAGCTCCCGAAGCAATGCTGTGAGTCTTTACGTATTTCACCAAGTTAGTATAGAGCTTGTCTTCACGAGCAATACTTTGAAAGAAATACGATATAGAATTGATATAAAGATCGTTTATACGATCCATCGGTAAAAGTAATTAGGTAGTCGTGTTTATTGCCTACGCAAATGTACGCATATCCGACACGAAGATTAGGAAACAGAATGAATAATTAGTAACATTTAACGATAGTGCAAGTAACATGAGACAGCCGAGTCATTTCTTGCAGTCCACTCATTTGCAATTTTTTTCACAAAAATAAACTATACGCTAAGCTATCGAACTACTCAATTACTAAAAAACCGGTATATGGCACAAGCGCATCAGGAATCAGTATCGTCCCTTCTTCCGTTTGGTATTGCTCAATCAAACAAGCAACAATACGTGGTAAAGCCAATGCACTACCGTTTAAGGTATGACAGAGGTTCGTTTTCTTAGCGACTTTATCCTTGTAGCGGAGTTTGAGCCGGTTGGCTTGGTAAGATTCAAAATTAGATACCGAACTAACTTCTAACCACCGTTCCTGCGCCGCACTAAAGACCTCCATATCATAGGTTTTGGCAGATGCAAAGCCCATATCACCACCACATAACAACGCCGTTCGATAATATAAACCTAACTTCGTTAAAAGCCCCTGCACATGTGCCAACATTTCCTCTAAAACATTGTATGATACGTCAGGATGAACGATTTGAACAATCTCCACTTTATCAAATTGATGTAAACGATTCAACCCGCGAACATCTTTACCATATGAACCTGCCTCCCTCCGAAAACAGGGCGTGTACCCACATAATTTAAGCGGGAGTTGCTCTTCTTCTAAAATTTCGTCGCGGTAAATGTTGGTTAACGGGACTTCCGCCGTAGGAATCAGATACAGCTGGTCTTCCGTTATGAAATACATTTGTCCCTCTTTATCGGGTAACTGACCCGTACCGAAAGCAGAATCCGCATTTACGACTAAGGGTGGGATGTATTCCGTATAGCCTGCACGAGTGGCTTCATCCAAAAAGAAAGAAATCAATGCCCGTTGGAGTTTAGCTCCTTTGTTTTTATAAAAAGGAAAGCCCGCTCCCGTAACTTTCGACCCCGTCTCAAAATCAATGATGTTGAGTTTTTTGGTTAGCTCCCAATGCGGTTGGAGTTTTTCTTTGGCAATGGTGGCGGGTGCTTGCGCTACCTGTTGAATGATAGCATTATCTTCGGCAATTTTTCCGGCGGGAACACTGTCATGGGGTAAATTCGGCAACAGTACCAGTTGATCCTGCAACTGATTTTCAACTTCCCGTACCGTAACTTCTAAGTCAGCAATATTTTGTTTGAGGACTTGCGTTTGCTTTTTGGCTTCTTCCGCCGCTTCCTGATTGCCTTTCGCCATTTCCGCCCCAACGGATTTTGCAATGCGATTCATCTCTGCTCGGAGGTTTTCCAACTCGGTGATGTGCTTTTTGCGTTCTTCATTGAGGGAAAGAATCGTTTGCACCACCGTTTCGGCTTGATGAAAACGTTTGTGGATAAGGCGTTCGACTACCTTTGCGGTATCGTTTTGAATAACGGGAAGCGTCAGCATAACAGTGCTTGATAAAACGGCGCAAAATTACGCAATTCCGTTGAATTATCCGTTACGATTGCAAAGCGATTGATAGGGGCATCGTTCACATATTTTAGGCTCGGATGTTTGTTGAAACGGGATTTTATCATCTAATAGCTGATCTACAACCGTTCGGATACCATTTTCCACCAATGTTAAGTCTTCCTTACTAAATAAAGTGGATAATTCCTTCTTTTTCGTAATTAGTTTCAAATGTTGCTCATTTTCTTTAGCTACCATAAACCCCGTCTGAATGCTCGACGCGGCATAATCATGAATAGCCAAATAAGTGTATATCAATGCCTGTGTTTGGTTATCTTTTTGCCCGTAATGATTACCGGATCGAGCATAAAAATAGGAAATTATGTCTTCCAATAATTCGACCTTATCCATTGCTCCCGACTTGTAATCTATGACGGTAAGGGTGTTTCCCCTTTGGTCTATACGGTCGGCTCGCCCCTCAATGATTAGGTTAAGATTGATGCCTGTAGGTTTAGAATAAGTCATATTGTGTGAAATATTCTGCTCCAAGCCCTTGATGAGCAACGGCTCAAATTCAGCCGTTTTTTCATCTTCTTGTATCAGTTGAAATATTATTTGCTCCAAAATATGACTCACAAAATAGGCTTTACCTTCGGTCGGAAGAACGGTTTGAGAAAAATGTTCGGCGTAGGCTTGTCGTATTTTTTCGGGAACAGAAGCCTTTATCGCCTGAAAATCAGAGGGTTCAAGGATTTTATTAAGATAAGGATTATAAATCAAATACAACGCACGGTGCATCAAGCTCCCCAAATCCAGATCGTCCAATTCTTCCTTTACGGTCAAAGGAGACTTTAAGCGAAGCAAATAATCAAAATAAAATTTTAAGGTACATTGTAAGTAAGTATTAATAACCTTAGGCGTTAAGGAATTTTTACTTAAAAAGTCTATTAGTTGACGGTGTATTTCCGGTGCTTTTTCTATGGAAATGGTCGTCGGCTCACTCGTTGATCCTTGCGCAGTATAGATGATTTCACGGATGTTGATGTTAGGATTTTCAGCCTGCCACTCATAGATGAGTTGTAATAAATACCGGCTTTTTTCCGTTTTTTCTCCCGAATTATGGGCATAAAACAGATAAATATTTTCAGATCGCTGTAATAAACGATAGAAAAGATAACTTTGTTCCGCCATAATATCGGCAGTCGTCTGCAAGCCGTACTCTTTACGGATGGTGTAGGGTATTAATGAACGATCTTGATATTTAGCCGGAATGATGTCTTCATTCATGGAAAGAAAGAAAACGTGCTTGAAATCCAATCCCTGCGTTTGATCTAAACTGATGATTTGCACCCCCGCTAAGGGTTCACCCGTGAACGGCAATTTAACAGCCGATAACAACTGCATCAACATTTTTGCCCACCATTGCAGGCTGACCTCATGTTGCAAACTGTACTTCTCGATCAAATCCTCTAATTGAAGTAAAACCGATAAATACGAATAGGTTAATTCTAATTCAATCTTATAACTTGATGCCTGTTCCTGAAACCGTTCGGTTACATAACACAACACTTGCGTCAACCATGAATTACATGCCAACGCATGATCCGCTCCCTGAAAAAGAAGTTTTAATAGTACGGAATATTCATCGGCTTCAAAACATTCTTTTAATTCCAGTTCCGAAATCCAAATGATATTTCGCTTACTGATAAAATCCTTGAGAATTAAGCAGTCTTTATCATACAAATAGGGATGTTCCAATAACGCACGTATCGGCGGATGATAATAATATCGAATACCGTTTTGCGATTTTCGATTAAATAGGAGTGCCAACAGATGATCTATCAATGATTGATAGGTACTGATTTTGGCAGGAAAGCCTAAAGTAACGTTAAAAGATTGCACCGTTTCGGGTAAAGCCGATAGTGCCGAAATTAACATATTACCATCCGGCACGATAACAGCGATTTGCCCTTCTTCATTCGGATAGTTGTTCACTATTTCTGCTAAGTATTGGGTTAAGGTCTTGGTTTGCATCAATAGCGACGCATTGGCAACCATCGTTACGTTCTTTGAACCCGTTTGCAGTAAAGAATCAGTATTTTGCTCGGTACAATCATTCAATACACCATTACTTTGATTTTGGCGGTAATGATAACCGGCTTCATGATTAGCTTTCGATACATAATAATCGTCGGTATCAAACCAAATTTCAATATTAGCTTGCAGATTTCGCTGTAATTGCGAGAGAAAATATTGCTGAGTCCGTGTTAAGCGATTAAACCCAATAATGTAAATACCTGCTAATGAACCGTTAGTTAACTGATTTGATAGATAGTTGATATACTGTTCACTATTATCACATAATAAACGAAAGAGATAACCACTGTAAATTTGCTGTTGAAGGGCTAACTTTTCAATGAAAGCAGTACGAATGTTCGGCAGTTGATCCCAAAGAGCTAAGAAACGTTCCTGCATAGACGCATTTTTTTGCGCAAACAGTTGCCAAAAAACGCTATCCGGCGCGGTGTCCTGCAACAGTTCCGACCAGTTGGATTCAAGTTTTAGCCAATCAGCCGTGTAACGAAAAAGTCGGGACAAATCCGCACCTTGCAGATCAAGATCATTGAGGTCATCCAACAACACTTCTCCCCAAGTCCAGAATTTTTCAAAAGTTTCTTCTTCAAAAAACGACTTATATACCGTCCATAACTCCAATAACAGTGTTTTATTATCCGGTATACGAATGTTAGGATTATATAATTGTATTGCCCACTGTTCCAAAGTTAGCATTTGAGGCGACCATTGCGGAACGTGAACGGCTCTACCCAGTTTATCCTGTAAATAAAGGCGTACCCGCTCATGGGGAACAACAATTTGTAATTTATTCAGTATTTCGGGCGAATAACGCATCAACAGATGAGCAACGAACCCGTCCAGAAACGTTTGCATGTTTATGATTCAAGCAGTTATGTAGTATTATAATTATTTCCGTTTCAAAATATCTGCCACGTTTCGATGGTTGGAAAGGCGGGGAAATTTATTCTGCCCACCCAGTTTGCCGATACTTTTCATGTATTCCCGCACAGCTTGGGGAGCTAAAAGCGTAATTTTTGGCATAGAGAGGATGTTACCCTTCCGCAGGTCGGCATAATAACTGTTTTTTTCCTGCATGGCACGATCTAATGCTGATGCAAATGCTTTTAGATCATTCGGTATCAAACTAAATTCAATCAACCATTCGTGGTAAGATTCGGCTTCCGAGATGAAGGGTGCAACCATAAATTCCGCAACTTCTCCGCCGATGGCTTCGATGGCGCGTTGCATGGCGAAGTTGACTTCCTCCTCGATGACGTGTTCGCCGAAAGCAGAAATAAAATGTTTTACCCGCCCGGTAACCTTAATCTTCGGCGGATGCAGAGAGGTAAATTTCACGGTATCGCCGATCTCATACGCCCAAAGTCCCGCGTTGGTGGTCAAGATGAGGGCATAATTTTTACCCAATTCTACTTCTTGGAGGGATAACCTACGGCGGTCGGGACGATCATATTCTTCTAAGGGGATGAATTCATAAAAGATGCCGTTGTCCAAGATCAAAAGTAAGCCTTCATCATTCACATCATTTTGGTAGGCAATAAACCCCTCTGAAGCGGGATAAACCTCCAGAATGTCTACTTTTTTACCCAATAGGCGAAAAAACAGGTCTTTGTACGGGGCAAAATCTACCCCGCCTTGCACATACACACTTAAATTTTGCCATGATTCGGCGGGTGTCTTTCCCGTCTGGTCATAAAGTCTTTCAAACCACATCTGCACCCAAGGGGGTATTCCCGAAACGAGGCGTAAGTCTGCTTTTTGCGTTTCTTTAACGATGCGATCTATCTTTTCTTCCCAGTCTTCGATGCAGTTGGTAGCGTGGGTCGGTACGCGATTACGTTGTAAATAAGCGGGGACATGATGCTGAGCAATGCCCGATAATCTACCCACTAAGATACCGCTGGGCAGTTCCTCCAACACCGGACTGCCCGAAAGAAAGATCATCTTACCATCCAGAAAACTACTGTTACCCGTTTGATGGATGTAAGAAAACAGAACGTCCCGCGCGCCACGAATGTGTCCGGGCATGGATTCTCGGGTGATGGGAATGTATTTCGCCCCGGATGTCGTACCCGATGTTTTAGCGAAATAAAGTGGGCGATCTGTCCACAGCACGTTGGATTCGCCGGCATAAATGCGGTCTATAT